>Ga0187857_10000015_pt1 | contig 213398 bp, 186 predicted proteins | sample June2016WEW_8_10_FD_132984 | JGI IMG/M metagenome (GOLD analysis project Ga0187857, IMG submission 132984) | Peatland microbial communities from SPRUCE experiment site at the Marcell Experimental Forest, Minnesota, USA - June2016WEW_8_100 | ecosystem: Environmental > Terrestrial > Soil >... | reverse complement strand
CTGGGGAAAGCCTGCGCGAATCTGCCCGTATCGATGGCGGCAATGGCTATGAGCTCAGCTGAAGTGACAGCACCCTGTCCCCCTCTCCCATGGACCCTGATCTCATGCATATAAGCTCCTAAAGGGAAATTGAATGGTGATTCATATCATCCTTGGGTTTGTGATGTCAAGAAAAGATGAATCATTATTCATGAGTAAGGATACAAGAAGAGTATGTAAATCCCTGCAGATATGACATTATAACAAGCAGGAAGAAATAACTGCTGCGCCCAGGAGCCTCTATCCTAGAAAGGTCCCTCGATCTGGTTTCTCCTCTCCAGAATAAAGTCGTAGAACTTCATCATGAGCGGCATGAATTTGCGTTTCTTGTTCCTTACCACAAAGAATTCTCTCTTCGTGTCCAGGTCTTTGATGGGAAGCGCCACCAGGGTTTTGTTCTTGATCTCGCTTGCGATGACATTCTTGGAGAGAACAGCCACCCCGAGATTCGCTTCCACTGCCCGTTTAATGCCTTCCGAGGAACTCAGTTCCATAGTGACTTTTCGCTCAATTCCATATCGCTTGAGCACATATTCAATGATACCCCTGGTGCCAGAGCCTTCTTCCCGCAGGATGATGGGCTCGGGCTCTGAGGAGAGAGTCTTCATCGTGAGGTGATCCATCTTCGCCCAGCGGTGCTTGGGAGAACATACGATGACCAACTCGTCCTTCATGAAGAACTCGCTCTGGAGGTCAGGGTGCTTAGGGGGGTCCTGCATAAAGGCAAAATCAAGTTCACCTGCCACACACTGCTCCACCGCCTCCTGCCGGTTCTGGATATGCAGGGCGATCTCGGCCTTGGGGTAAAGTTCCTTGAACTCGCCTAAGAACCTTGGCAGGACATAGATCCCCACCGTACTGGAGGCCCCGAGTACCAGTCTGCCCACATCCCCTGAACTGAACTCATTCATCACGGCATCGATCTCGTCGATCAGATTCAGCAGCCGCTCGGAATATTCAAAAAAGACCTTTCCGGCATCCGTCAAGGTGATCTTGCGGTTTATCCTGTCAAAAAGGCGGACATTCAGCGAATCTTCCAGATCCTTGATTTGGATGCTCACCGATGGCTGTGACAGATGCATCTTCTTGGCGGTCTTGGTTATGCTTAATGTCCGCGCAGTTATATTGAAGATGTGTACCTGATGTATGTTCATAACACCCCTAAAAGCATAATTTACTTTTGTTTAACAATATCATAAGAGAAAAATATTTGACATTGCCAAAATAGCTCTTATATATACGCCCCAGCCTATAGCAATCTATCAAGGGCTATAGACCTCCTTTTAGGCCCACTACCACCTCTTATTGAGTGGGCCCTTTTTTTTTGCTAATAAGTAATTATGAAGGATGATAAACCTTTTCATGCCCCCTTCACCCGGCTCAAGGGGATCAGACTGCCTGCAAAGAAGAATTCCGAGCTCAAGCAGCAAAAGACTCCCCAGGCCGAGCCTTCAGAAAACGTTCCATCTACCGAAACCGAGTCCGCCCTGTTCACCAAGGCCATGGAAGGCGTGATGCCGATACCGAACGATCGTGTAACGCCTGAACCCATGGATCAGGCATCCATAGCACACCAGGTGCGCGAGCATGCGAACAGACAGGACAAAGAGGTCATGGATACTCTCCATGCCTTGGTCTCGGGAAAGTCCCGTTTTGACATCACCTGTACGGGGGAATATCTGGAAGGCCATGTGATTTCACTCGATCCAAGGGTATTAAGGCAGCTGAAATCAGGCGAACTCACCATCCAGGCACACCTCGACCTCCACGGACACATAAAGGAAGAAGCCAAAACCGCACTCATCAATTTCATCCAGAACTGCCATGCCATGGGATACAGGAGTCTGCTCGTCATCCATGGCAGGGGGCTGAAATCAGATACCGGCCCCGTTCTCAAGGAAGGGGTGGTCCGGTGGCTTACTACCGGGACCCTCTCCCACCTGGTGCTTGCCTTTTGTTCCGCCCGCCCCTGTGACGGCGGCACCGGGGCGCTGTATGTGCTTCTCAAAAAGAGACCCGTAAAGTCGAAGTGGAAGAGACCGCTCTAGTGAACAGGGACAACTGATATCTATCATTTCCCGAACGGGAAGATGTGCTTCAGGACCTTCCATAAACCGGGCATGCCCTCCTCGGATACTTCATTAGGTTCGGTTCCCTTTATAAAGGGCAGGGTCACAGCAGCGGCTGTCCAGTTTGTAGCACGCTTCCCGTTTGCCGGGTCAATGGCGCAGAAGGTGATATCATCCGGAGTCCCCCATGGCCTGGGCTCTGCAATCCGGGCAATTATCCTCGCTGCAAAAGGCATTGCACCTGTTGCACCCGTAAAGCCGATCGCCCTGAAGGCATCATCTCCGAGCCATACAACGATAACCATGTCTTGTGTATAAGCGGCGAACCAGGAGTCCTTCATCTCATTGGTAGTACCGGTCTTGCCGCATATCCCATCCGGAACCCCGAATGACTTGGCCGCTTTTGCAGTGCCGCTCCGTATGGCCTCCTGAAGCGCCGTGTTAAGGAGGTATATGGGTCCGGGGTCAAGGACCTTCTGGGGATCTTTATGTTGATCCTTCCATAGCACTGCCCCGTGCTCATCCACGATTGTCTCCAGGCACCATGGTTCAATCCGTAAGCCGCCGCCGGCAAAGACTGAATACATGCCCGCAACATCCAAAGGTGAACAGTTAATGGCACCAAGGAGCAGCGATGGCTGCTTGAGTAACGCTGTCCGAGGAAGGACACTTCTTACTTCCGGGATAACATGATCAAGACCGAGGGTAAGTCCAAGCCTGACGGTTGCCAGGTTATAGGAATGGGCCAGGGCATCTAATAGCAGGATATTACCATGGCTGATCTTATCGTAATTAGCAGGCGACCAGGCGGTCTTGTTCTCAAGCTTGACCGTCAGGGGGCTGTCGTCAAGTACGCTTGCGAGGGTGTATCCGTTCTTCAGCGCACAGTAATAAATAATGGGTTTGATAAGAGAACCGATGTTTCGTCGGATGGAGGTAACCCTGTTAAACTGGGATGCGCCATAATCCCTGCCTCCTACCATTGCCAATATTGCTCCGGTTGCCGGGTTAATGATGACCGAGGCGATTTGGATGTTTTTTGCAAGCCCCGCTGCACCCCCGGCAACGATGTCTTCTGTCGTGTGTTGCATGTTCATGTCAAGGGTCGTGAAAAGATGCAGCCCCCCTTTTGTAAGGATATCCTCATCAGGGTAGAGCATGCGAACTGAAGACAGGATGTGATCGATAAAGAACGGGGCCTGTTTCATGGAAGGGGTAAAGGGGACTATACTTAAGGGCTTGTGTACAGCCGTGTCATATTGTGCATCGGTGATCTTACCTTGCTCCCGCATCATGGCCAACACCGTGTTTCTCCGCTCCAAGGCCGTCTTCGGATGAGAATAGGGCGAATAGGTGTTCGGTGCCCGGACAAGACCGACAAGCAGCGCTGCTTCATGCAGGTCAAGGTCGGATACGTCCTTGTCGAAAAAGATCTTCGAGGCCCTGCCGAAACCATGGATACCTGCAGAACCGAAACGTCCGAGATAGATCTCATTCATGTACATGGAGAGGATCTCATCCTTGGTAAAAACCGTCTCCATAATTGCGGATAGCCATATTTCCTTTATCTTGCGGCTTACGGTCCTTTCATGCGTGAGGAACAGGTTCTTGGCGAGCTGCTGGGTGATGGTGGAGCCGCCCTCAACTACATGGGCATGAAACATATCCGCCAGCAGAGCCCTTGCCATAGACCTTATGTCGATACCCGAATGATCATAAAACCTCCGGTCTTCAACACACAAGAGGGCGTCAATCAAATGGCGCGGACAATCTTTCAGTTTGATGATCTCTCTATCCTCAAACCCGGCATCGTATAAGGTTGCAATACATTCGGGCTCCAGTCGTGCCGAGGCCATGCCCGCCTCGGTCTTCTCGGGGGCAAGGGCCTTTATCCGATTTCCATCCAGGATCACCCTTACCTTTTGGGCTTTCTGAGGGCCTTCAGGATACTCAAACGGATGGAGATAGATAGTGATGGAGGTTCTGAGCAGGCAATACTGGCCGGGGGATTCTGCCGCAATAGAATTTCGGTATCCCAGATGGGTCAGTCTTCCTGCCAGGCCCGTTTCTCTGATATCTATGCCTGGCCTGAACTCAAAAGGACTGCTGTATATCCTTGTGGGGAGATGCCACAGGGTGCCGGTATTGATCTTCATCATCTCCCGATAGACATTCAGGCTTAAGCCGGCAACGAACAGAATACCAACAAGTACAAGGGCAAAAACCATCGAGAGAATAATCTTTTTTGTGCGTGTCACAGCCCCACATCTATATGCCAAGCTCTCTTTTGAAGTCAATCATGAGGGATTGAGGCAGGTATATTCGGTATAGTGTTAAGTTTTAGGTTTTACGTTTTAAGTGAATATCAGCAGGTCATAATACATGGTCCTATCTTTAAACTTGAAACCTTAAAACCTAAAACTTAACACTTAACACTATTACTATAACTGCCTCTTCCTTAAGACCTCACGCTGTCTTCTGAAGAGGTAACGGATGATATCATCCCGTGTATCATTATCGACCTGGAGATATTTTACTGCCACGGCATAGCGTTTGATCTGGGCACTGGTGAGAGCCTTTTGGCGAATCACCTCACCCACGAGCCTTACAAAGAGGAGCGGCACCATAGGCAGGATGAGATGAATCTCAACAAAATCACCTATCTCGTATGCCTCATTGGAAATGAAGCGCATTCCGGATGCAGATATATTGACATCCTTAGGAGATGTGTTCATGAGAGACCTGAAATCATCTGCAAGAAACATGTGGATCAAGAGGTCGAGCTTCCGGTTTACCTCCCAGAGGCCTTTGTCCGTTGTGGTCTCCTTTTGGAAGACCGGCTCATCCGAGCCTGGGTATCCATACTGGCCTTTGAGGAATGAATCTATGATAAGCTTGTTCGAGCATATGCGATCAAGGGCGGAAGAGAGCATACGAGATTTCTCTCTTGCATGGCAGATCAGTTTGGCGTGATGGTAGACCTTATCATATATCCTGACATCCTGCCGTCTTTCATGCCCCGGGGACAAATAACACTCGATAGAGAGTTTGAGCCCGGTGTCGCCTCGCTCAATGAGTTTGGCAAGCAAGGAATCCTGGCCGTCAGTGACCTTTACGATTGCACCGATTTTGACATCCAAAACCACATCCGGCACAAAGACAAATACATCCTCATCAATTACATCAGTAATCTTGCCCCGTACCTTTTTCCCATCCGGACCAAGGGCAAACAGCCCTGAGTCAAGATCGAGGAGACTGTCAATATTCATTCCACTTCCTCAAAGAGATTAAATGTCTTTATAGATTTCAACGCGGTTGCGGCCCTTGCCTTTTGCGAGATAGAGCCCTGTATCCACCTGTTTTACAAGATCGGACGGCGTTAGTCCATCCTGATATTGACTGATGCCGATACTTATGGTGACGGCGAGATCACCATGAAATCTCATCTTCTCAACCACTACCCGAATTCTTTCCGCCAGGAGTGAAGCCTTATAAAGCCCGGTCTGGGGAAGGAGGATCATGAATTCCTCGCCACCGTACCGGAACATGAGATCACTCTTGCGCAGCCGGCTCTGGAGCCTGTTTGCAATAGCGGTGAGCACCGTGTCGCCGGCTTGATGACCGTACTTGTCGTTCACCCGCTTAAAGTGGTCGATGTCTATCATCATAAGCGAGAATGTGGTCTTGTAGCGCCTCGCACGATCCCATTCAGCCATAAGGGTCTCGGAAAAGGCCCGGTAATTAAGCAATCCGGTAAGCCCGTCCTTGAATGCCATGTTCATGAGGAGCTCGTTGTCCATCAATTTGGCGATGGCAGGTGTCAAATATTTGGCCCATTCCTGAAAGATCTCCTCGTGCATACCAGGATTGATGGATAGAACAACCTGGATGTACGGGCTGCTCATAAGGGAGAGGTCAACCCTGGATGGACTGTAAGGGGCCTGCCCGCCGGCAAGCACCCGTGTATATGAATATCCCTGTGACCCAAGCACCCTCGTGGCATCATAATCCCCACCCTCTTTACCATCGAGTACCGAGTATGCCTGCATTTCCAGGCCTTGGGTACTGGTGTATAGGGCCGGTGAAGCCAACGGAAACGTCTGACCCATGAGAGAGATCAGATCGGAAAAGGCACTATGGGTGTTATGGCCCGTCAGAACGCACATGATGCTCTCGGTGAAAAGCGCCAGGGGCCTATTCTTGGTCTGTTCGAATGATGCCGTCTTTCTTCTGACAGATGACTCTCCGGCTTCACGTACGATCATGATTTCTCCCCTTATCGTGTAGTCTCTGAGAACAATACGACTTTATGCAAAGTATGTGCCTTGATTAATCGCGGGTCTTGATATATAGTACATTGGCGTTGTCCGAGCCCTCCATGAAATGGAGATAATGCACTACGGATAAGGGGAACAAACACGAGCTACCGTTGTTCGGCTTACTTAGGAACCGCAGCATATGAAGAAAGATAAGATAGATATCAGGTGGCATGGGAGGGGCGGACAGGGCGCCATAACTGCGGCAAAGATCGTTGCAAAAGCCATGTTCGTCTCCGGCTATCCGGGTGTGGTCATGGTGCCGACCTTCGGGACCGAGAGGAGGGGGGCGCCTGTCTTTACCTCGTTGAAGATTTCAAAGGAGAAGATCTATGACCTCTCCCCAATCGAAGAACCCGACATCATCGTAGTGCTCGACCACGTGCTGTTGGAGGAGACAAATATCGTAAGCGGGCTCAAGGAAGAAGGCCTCATCGTCATCAACTCGCCCTGCAGCATCGATGACTACCGGTTTGACGGGAAAGTGGTGGCTATCGCTGATGTAAACTCACTGTCCGTCAAGGCAGGGCTCCCGGAGGGGATGATAAATTCCGGCATCATCGGGGCCTTTGCAAAAGCCAGCGGTATCATCGGTATGGAAGTCCTTATAGAGGCCATAAAGGAAGAATTCTCAGATCGAAGGCCGGATCAGAACGCCCAGGCGGCCATGCTGGTATATGAAAACACGATTATCGGAGGGTAATGAGGTGGGTACGCGCCAATATGGCCACAAAACATCGCACAGCGAGCCCGGACCTGGTGACGGCGGCAGGACAGGCTCATGGAGGGTCGCCCGCCCCATCCTGGATGCCAGCACGTGCATTCCGGCAAAGCGGGGCGCGGCAGGGTGTTTCATTTGCTGGCTCTACTGCCCTGACGGGGTGATCACCAGGACTATACCTCCGAAGATAGACTATGAATACTGCAAGGGCTGCGGCATCTGCGCCGAGGAATGCCCCACCAAGGCCATTACGATGGTGGAGGAGTCCTGTTTTGTTCAGGCCAAAGAGAGGAAGCGGTAAAATGCACGTCATCGAATCCGGAAATGTCGCTGCCGCCCTCGGGGTAAAGCTCTCGCGTGCCCAGGTGATCGCTGCTTATCCCATCACCCCGCAGACCCCGCTCACCGAGAAGCTCTCGGAATTCATAGAATCAGACGAGATGGATGCCCAGTATGTGCCCGTGGAAAGCGAGCACAGCGCGCTTGCAGTCTGTATTGCAGCATCATCTACGGGTGCCAGGGCCTTCACCGCTACCAGCGCCAACGGACTGCTCTATATGCATGAACAGATCCATTGGGCGGCGGGCGCACGGCTGCCGCTGGTCATGTGCGTAGTGAACAGGGGCGTCGGGGCGCCATGGACCATCTGGAACGACCACCAGGATTCCATATCCCAGAGGGACACGGGGTGGATACAGATCTATGTCAATGACCACCAGCAGATCATCGACGGGGTCATCAAGGCCTTCATGCTCGCAGAAGAAGTCATGATCCCTGTCATGCTCTGCTATGACGGCTACCTTCTTTCCCACACATACATGCCGTTCGATGTGCCTGACCAGAAGCACGTAGACGCATTTCTTCCCCCTTATAATCCCGCATACGCCCTCGACCCGACTCGACCTGCCAACCTGAACACCGTAACACTTCCTGATGTCCGGACCGACACCAAGGGCAGGCTTGCCCATGGTTATATGGAAATCAGATACCTCCTCCAGGAAGACCTGCAGGGCACCATCGATGTTATGGCCCGTGTGGAGGAGCGATTCAAGGGGCATTTTGGACGTGGGGGCAACCCTCATTATGAAACCTACCGGTGCGAGGATGCAAGGTTCATTGCCGTAGGCCTGGGATCGCTCTCATACCACCTCCGCGAGGTCATCGACAGGCTCAGGGATGAGGGTATCAAGGCAGGTATTATGAGCATACACCTCTACAGGCCGTTTCCGGCACTTGCCGTTGCGGAAGGTCTTGCAGAGGCCGAGGGCGTCATCGTCTTCGAAAAGGCACTAAGCTATGGATATGAAGGAGCGCTCTGTTCCGACGTCAAGGCCGCCCTGTACGCACAGAATGGATCCCGAAAAAAGAGGCCCTTTGTTCATAACTACATCCTCGGTCTCGGCGGCAGGGAGATCAAAACCATCGATCTGTATGAGGCGCTCCATCGTTCCTGCACGGGTGGAAGCAAGGCCCAAGACGGCCTTGCGTGGATCGGGTTGAAGATCTAAGGAGGACAGTGCCATGCATACCAAGACCACCATCCTCAGCCTGCCGGAAGAGGAATTTGTAAACCCGGGAACCAGGGCCTGCTCAGGCTGTGGGCTGGGCATCGCATACCGGATCGCACTGAAGGCCCTCGGCAGAAACACTATCCTCGTGGTGCCTCCGAGCTGCCTCACCGTTCTTCAGGGGCTCTACCCCGTTGCCGCTACCAAGCTCGCAAGCCTGAATGTCACCTTTGCATCGACTGCTGCAGCATCCACGGGCATGCTCGCAGCGCTCAAGGCACTGGGCAAACAGGACATCAAGGTTGTGGCGTGGGCGGGTGACGGGGGCACAGCAGATATCGGGCTCCAGGCACTCTCAGGTGCGGCAGAGCGCGGAGACAACTTCCTGTTTATCTGCTACGACAACGAGGGCTATATGAACACCGGAGTCCAGCGTTCGGGCACTACTCCCCAGTGGGCCATCACCGCGAACACACCCATCAAGGGTAAGCTGCAGCAGAAAAAAGATGTGCCTGCCATAATGGCTGCCCACAACCTCTCCTATGTAGCCACATGCTCGGCATCATATCCTCTGGACCTCTTCGACAAGGTCAGCAAGGCCGTAACGCTGCCCGGCGTGAAGTACATCCATATCCAGATTCCCTGCCCTCCGGGCTGGGGCTTCGAGACCCGTTATGCCGTAAAGCTCGGGAAGCTGGCCGTGGAGACAGGGTTGTTCGAGCTCTACGAGGTGGAACATTCCGAAATCAGACTGACCGGTGCATCCCGCAAGATCGCGGACAAGCGCTCTCTCGTTCCGGTAGCTGAGTTTTTCAAGGCCCAGAGCAGGTTCAGGATTATGAACACCTCTCAGGTCGATGAGATCCAGGAAAGGATCAACAAGAAATGGGCCGGCTCCTTCGAGACTGCCGAGGATACGGACGCATCCTAGCGCAGTGCAAGCTCCAGGTGAGCCCTGTCAAGGTTCCCTCCCGACATGATGAGCACCACCTTCTTGCCTTTAAGCTTTTCCTTAATCTTTACTGCGGCGATCAGTGATGCCGCCCCGGCACCCTCGGCGAGGTTGTGCGTAGTGATCAGCGCCATACGGATACCTTCCAGGATCTCATCCTCAGTGAGCAGGATAACCTCCTTGATATGGTCCTTCATGATTACGTACGGGAGCTGGAAAACGCTCCTTGCCGCCAAGCCGTCCGCAATGGTATCCGCATCGTCGAGCACCACCCATTCACCCTGCTTAAGGGCCTTGGCAAAGGCGGGGGCTTTCTCGGCCTGTACGCCGATGATCTCCACCTCAGGATTGACCGCCTGGGCCGCCTTCAGCAATGAAGCGCAGCCACCGCCACCGCCGATAGGGCAGATGATCACGTCAACGTCGGGCAGATCCTCGAAGATCTCCAGGCCCATCGTGCCGATGCCGTTCAACATCTCTGGCTCGTTGCCCTGCTCCACATAGTAGTAGCCGGCAGCAGCCACCAGCTCATCGCAGTAGAACTGGGCGTCGTAGAAATCATGCCCATGCACGATGAGTTCGGCACCGAAGCTCTCGATGATGCGGTTTATCTCGGGGTTGTTGTTCTCAGGCACAACCACGGTACAGGGGGTATGAAACCACTGGCCTGCCCATGCCATGGCGAGTCCGTGATTCCCGCGGGTGGAAACGAGCACACCATTGGCCACATCCTCCTTGGGAATAGTCTGGAAGAAGTTGAGCGCCCCGCGTATCTTGAAGGAGCCGGTGGGGAGGTGGTTTTCGTGCTTGACGAATGCATCGCACCCGATGATCCTGCTGAGCTCCGAATAATACATGAGGTTTGTCCTGTGGATGTAGGTTTTAATAGCAGCATTGGCCTTCAGGATTCCCTTGAAGGTTACCTGTGCGCTCATTCGTTCATATTTTTTCAGCATAGCACCACCCACTTTTTTTAGAATCTGTAGCCTTGTTTCTTGGGGCGCGCCCTGATCATCTGGACGAACAGCCCGATTACAATCCCGCCTATGATGAATGCACCACCGATAAAGGTGAAGATGAGCCTTTCGGAGGTCTTCAATCTGTTGTTCTCCTCGGCAATGGAAATCATCTTTTTTGAGCAATCCTGTGAATCTTTGAACAGCTTGTCATAACCCTGCTTGAGCCCGGGGCAGTCACTGAAGGCGACCTCGGGCGGCACCACCATACCTTGCTGTCCCGAACCGGGAGAAGCAACTCCACCGGAAGTCCGGGCGGAAGAGAGGCCCTGAAGCCGCATGTTCTCCTCCTGCAGGGCCTTGATCTTCTCCTCAAGTTGCTTCACAAAAAAGGTCTTGGGCGGCTGCACGCTCAGGAAGCGGCTGGAGACCCATCCCTCTTTTCCGTCTTTAGTCTGGATCCGTGTCCAGCCAGCACCTTCCTCCAGCACTTCCACAAGATCGTTGGTGCTTGCCATGCCCACGGCTTCAGATGATTCATTCGGAGTGGAGCGCAGCGTGATGACGATCCAGTCCCTCACATACATCCCCTTGGCCTGCAGACATACCGGGGGCAGGAAGATGAAGATCGCACAGACAAACGCCAGAAAACCTATTGCTCCTCTTCTCATTGCAGGACCTCATATATTCTATGAGCTACACCTGTTCATAGCCTATCGTATAAAGCCGGTCCATGCAATACATTCCCTGCAAGGATGCTTTGTATCTATTTGGGCCCCCTCACCGAAGACCTTCTCCCCACTATTATGAGACTGTGCCGCACTGTCATTGCGAGGGAGAGCCCGTCAACACGATGCCCCTAAGTACCTTAATGCCTGTAACATAATCTTTGGTAACGCAAGGCACGGGGTACCTGTTTCTCATGAGCCGCTGTTTTTTAGGTCTCGAATAATCTCATCCAGGCGGACCCGGGTATCGTCCTCGATTTGTTTAAGGGATTCCTTTTCGCGAGCCTCAAATCTCAGTACAATGACAGGCTGGGTGTTGGAGGGCCTCACCAGCCCCCACGTGTCGCCCCTGGTAAACCGCACGCCGTCGATATCAACACACTCGCCGTATTGACCCTTTGCATAGGCCTTGAACCTCTCTACCGCCTCGAACTTGATACGGTCCGGGCACTCTATACGGATCTCAGGGGTATTCTCAACCTTGGGCAGGCTATCGAAGACGGCCTGGGGTTCAGCCTCCTTGGAGAGGATCTCCATGAGCCTGGCTGACGCATAGATGGCGTCATCAAACCCATACCACCGGTCGAGAAAAAAGATATGTCCGCTCATCTCACCGGCAAGGGCTGCCTGTTCCTGGATAAGTCGCGCCTTCATGAGCGAGTGCCCGACCTTGCCCATGATAGGGATGCCGCCTGCCTTTACCACCTCATCGAAAAAGGCCTTGGAACACTTCACCTCGCCGATGATCTTCTCGCCTCTCTTCTTTTTCAAGATATCGCGGGCAAGGATGGCAGTGATCATATCGCCATAGACGGCATTCCCCCGGGCATCAATGACACCGATGCGGTCTGCATCCCCGTCGTATCCGATACCTATATCCGCACCCTTCTTCAACACCTCAGCCTTCAGCATGGTAATCCCTTCAAGGGTTGTGGGGTCCGGGTGGTGGTTGGGAAAATTCCCGTCCGGCTCAAGGCAAATGCCGCTTACATCCATTCCCAGATCGTTGAATACGGCCATGGCTGGGGCACCCCCCACGCCATTACCCGGATCAATTACTACCTTCAACCGCCTTCCCCCGGGCTTGATGCGTGAGACGATATCATCCACATATTCCGGGATGATATCATAGGAAGTACTCCGGGCGTTCCCGCTGATGGTCCTGCCCTGTTCGATAATGGCCTTGATCTTCAGGATCTCCTCGCCATAGATGGTCGTCTTGCCAAAAGCTATCTTAAAACCGTTGTTGTCCGCAGGATTATGGGAACCGGTCACCTCTATGCCCCCGTCCACATCGAGTCTAAAGAGCGAGAAGTACATCACCGGCGTAGGCACCATGCCGAGGTCGATCACCTCAATTCCACTTGCCGTGAGGCCCTCTTTAAGGGTTTCTTTGAAGGCAGGAGAGCTCAGACGCGCATCCATGCCCAGGCTGATGCGTTTAACTCCACGATCACGGAAATATACGCCAATGGCCCGGGAAAGCTGTCTCACGAATTGTTCATCCAGATCGACACCCACAATCCCCCGAATGTCGTATTCCCTGAATACTTCGGGATTCATCCCGCCTCCATGCTTTTATGATTAATGAATTTATTTTACATGCCCGATACGTAAGGCAATACAAGGCATTCTATTGCATGCATTGACGTAGAGTCAAGAAACAAGGAGCCGGGGAAGTGTTATGATGCTTAATGAGGAAGGGCAAGCAAAGATCCTCTCCTGTATTAATTTTACAACGAATGGATTCTCGCATCGTTGTAGATTTACAACATCATTTTTCAAGACTAGTGTTATTTTGTTGTTATCATTATCTTTTTTAGATTGGCACATAAGTTGAATATAAACTTTAGGATTTGTAGGTGCAGTGTTGGTTTACAAGGGTTCAGGCATTGCTTAAAAGCTGCATGAGGGAGGGCAAGCCTGATAAATAAAAAAGAAAACATAAAACTAGGGGAGGAAATGATGAAGAAAGGTTTATTAACATTACTCATTGTACTCTTTGCTACTGCTGTTTATGCTGACGTCACATTCAGCATAAGCGGTGATGCGTGGGAACGTGGCGATTATATTAGGAATCAGGCCTTTCTGGACAAGCCAGAGGGAAAATCGGCTTTTGATACTACGCAAGCCTTCTACGACGGCGGTTTCTTCCTATACCCTAAGATCACGATGGACAACGCCGAGATCAATATGAGGTTTGCTATTCGTAAACAAATCTGGGATTCTTCGTATGCTGCTTTTGACATGGTTGATCCTGGCTCTACCCCCAATATGCCCAGTAATATCTTAGTGGATCGTGCATACATCACCTACCACTTCTCGAAAGACTCCGTCTTGGATGTGGGTCTCCAGGAAGCCTTTACATTTGGCTCCTCATTTGCTGATAATGAGGGAAATGCCTACCGTGTTAAGTTTTCACAGACGACCCCGGTGGGACTATTCGGCGTCGTGCTCGAAAAGTTTGCTGAACAAAGCAATGAAGATATCCCTGCTAACAACTATAAAGATGCAAACGATATAGCCTTTTTTGCCGTTACCAAGGCCGGTGATATCTGGGTCAAAGGACTTGTCTACCTTTTAAATTGGAGCAGTGGGTTTACCGCAGGACCTCTTACTCCATATCCGGATTCAAGGATAGGTTACTATGCCCTTGAGCTGAACGGTGATCTCGGACCGGTGTCTTTCGATTCAGAGTTTGGATATAAGTCCTGGCATTTCACATCCGTATACAGCGACGCATTTAAGGATCCAACTGTCTGGGGCGCATATGTCACCGTGTTCAAGGCTCTCGATGTTGCTAAACCCGGCCTTACGTTAGTTTACGACAGTTGGGATAAGAATGCCGGTTACAAAAACCCCGTGACAGGCAAAGCTATGGGATGGGGATTTGACTCAGGTAATGACTTCAAATCCAACCTCATCTTCGGCGGCCATGGCGCTGATTATGAGAACCCTCTCAGTGTGCCGCTAGGCGAGAACGCATGGGAAGGAGATATTGATGGATCAGACCTCATGGCCTTCACCATGATCAAACCGTACATCGTCGATATCAAGACCCCGATTCCTAATCTTACCGCCAGCGCATCCGTTAGCTACATGTCCTCAAATCAGAAGGATACTATGTGGGACGGCGCAAAGGCCTATGAAGTCGACCTCGGCGTAGCCTATCAGCTGAGCAAATATGTGGTCTACTCAATCGGGGCAGGCTATGGTAAATGCGATTTATCAACTAAAGGGAGAACCATTGTATCCAATTCAGTAGTACCCGGGGCCCCTCCTATAGAGAATCCAGACGCTATTCTTGCAGTACAGCACATGATCAAGATTAACTTCTAGCTCGATCAACCATGCGAAATAAAAAAGCCCGCCTTCAGGCGGGCTTTTTTTATCCATTCTTTGTAGGAGCGCCTTCAGGCGCGATAAGGTTTCGCGGCTAAAGCCACTCTTACTGATCAATAAATGAGCGCAGTTTCTTTGACCGCACCGGATGCCTGAGCTTGCGCAACGCCTTGGCCTCTATCTGGCGGATACGCTCGCGCGTGACCGTGAAGTCTTTGCCCACCTCTTCCAAGGTGTGGTCCGACTTTTCGCCGATGCCGAAGCGCATGCGCAACACCTTCTCCTCACGCGGGGTGAGCGTTGCAAGCACACGGCGTGACTGCTCCGAGAGGTTCTTGGCCAGGATGGCATCCGAGGGCGAGGGCACCTTCTTGTCCTCGATGAAGTCGCCCAGATGGCTGTCTTCTTCTTCGCCGATGGGTGTCTCCAGAGAGATGGGTTCCTTGGCGATCTTGAGGATCTTGCGCACCTTGTGCTCGGGGTAGTCCATCTTCTCGGCGATTTCCTCGGGAGTCGGCTCCCTGCCGAGTTCCTGCACCAGCGCCCGGGAGGTGCGGATGAGCTTGTTGATGGTCTCGATCATGTGTACCGGGATGCGGATGGTGCGTGCCTGGTCCACAATGGCACGGGTGATGGCCTGTCGGATCCACCAGGTGGCGTATGTCGAGAACTTGTAGCCCCTGCGGTATTCGAACTTCTCCACGGCCTTCATGAGCCCGATGTTCCCCTCCTGGATAAGGTCGAGGAACTGGAGACCGCGGTTGACGTATTTCTTGGCTATGCTCACTACAAGCCTCAGGTTCGCCTGTATGAGCTCGGTCTTGGCGGCATTGGTCTTCTCCTCGGCATCCTCCAGGATGCGAACGGCCTTCTTAAGCCCATGGGCAGTAAGGCCACCCTCGATCTCGATGCGCTTGACGTCCTTAAGGATCGTAATCATATCTTCGGCGATTACGATGAAATCCTCCTGCTTAAGACCATGTTCCTCAAGGAATGACTCCACCTCATCGTCACAATCCCCTTCGCATATCATCAGATGGATTCCCTTGATCTCGTCGATGGACCTACTGAAGTGCTGCTCGCACTCATCAAGTGCATCCTCCCTGGTTTCGAGCAGCCTTTTCAGCTCTTTAAGCCTGCCCCCGAACAGATCGATCTGCTCGGGCAGGAAATGGATGTCGTGGATGAGATGCACGATCTCGCGGCTCACCTTGGCCATGTTGGTCTTGATTTTTTCCTTCTGAGAGGCACTCTTGGCCTTGAAGAGAGAATATTTGAGGTTCTTCAGCTCGGTCTGCCTGTCTTCTATCGCCCTGATGATCTCAAGGGTCTTGTTTTTATAGAGCTCTTCGTCGATATCGATGATGTCGTCGATATCCACCACGTCCTTCAGCCTGATCTCATTATTATCCAGCGCCAGGCCGATCTGGATGACCTCTTTGACCGTGACCGGTGAGTTGATGATGACATTTAATATCTGGCGCTGTCCGGCCTCGATGCGTTTGGCGATCTCGGTTTCATCCTCTCTCGAGAGCAGGGAAACGGAGCCCATTTCGTGGAGGTACATCTTTACCGGGTCCGGGGAGCGCAAGGACCCGTCATCATGAAAATCAAACTCGTCTTCCTCGGGGTTGAATTCCGCCTCGGTGTCCACGAGCTGGATCTCTTTTTCGGAAAAGAGATCCATGACATCATCCAGGTCATCCGGGCTTAAGATCTCATCGGGAAGCCCGTCGTTGACCTCTTCGTAGGTGAGATAGCCTTTTGACTTTCCCATAGCTATTAATTTTTGAATTTCCTTTGGATATGGCTTCTTTTCGCTCATCTCTTCTCAAATACCTCCATCACATGCGAGCGCAGGTTCTTCTTCTTGAGTTGCATCTCTTGTTTATGCCTCTGTAGCTCGTTGCGTTTGTTTCTGTCCTGCGTCTTCTCGGCATTATTCAGCTCGTCTTGAATTTTTCTGAGCTCCTCGTCGAACGCTAGACTCATAAACCGGCACACGGTATCAATCAAGGCCTTTTTTGTATCTCCGGGGAATTCCCCTAAAGCCATGATCTTTGATGCCGTCATCCGTACTTCATCAGGGCAGGATACATCGTCAATTGCATCGCTGCCGTGCTCCAGGATATAGTTAAAAAGCCTCGATAGGACTTTATTCTGGAATTCGAATGTCATTTTGGAGGTCCTCATGATCTCGACTGACCTGCTGTCGGAAAGCATGAGCCTTGTCAATGTCGTCTCCAGGTTATCCCGCTCACCGCCTGCCTGAGAAGTGTTCTGCTGTTCTGCCGGATCGACTTCGGGTCTGATTCTTTTCAACACTAATTCCGGTGACACCCCGAGCTTAACTGCAAGTCTCTGAGCCAGGAGATCGCGCATGGCATGATCGTGCAGGTGTGCAAACATCGGCGCAAGTTCCTTTAAAATCGCATTCTGACCACGGATTTTTGATGGATCATACCGGGAAAAAGATTCATGAAACATCAGATCCCAGATGTCCTGGGCCGATGAGAGAAAAGAGTTCCAGATGCCGATGCCCTCACGTGCGATGTCGTCCGGGTCCTTGCCTTGGGGCAGGATGACCACCCTTGGGATGACATCACTCGCCAGAAACGGCTCCAGTGCCCTCACCATGGCATTCCTGCCTGCCGAATCGCCGTCGAAGACAAGGGTGATATCATCGGTGAAGCGGCGCAATAGGCGGACATGATCCTCACCGAGGGCGGTACCCAGCGTTGCCACTGCCGAAGAGAACCCTGCATTGGCCAGAGATACCACATCCATGTACCCCTCCACTATGACCGCCCCGCCCTGACGGAGCTGGTTCCGCGAGGCATGGAGGTTGTAGAGTACCCTCTTTTTTTCGAAGATGGGACTTTCCGGTGTATTGAGGTATTTCGGTTCTCCCCCGCCCATGACCCGTCCGCCGAACCCGATGACCTCACCGGTGAGGTCAATGATGGGGAACATGACCCTGCCGCGGAACCGGTCATAAAAACCGCCGCTCTTTCTCGGTGCGATGAGTCCTGCCTTTTCGGCTGCAGCCTGCGATATACCCTTACCCTTCAGGTATGTCGAGAGGCTGTCCCAGGAGTCCGGTGCAAAGCCGATATGAAAGATCCGGATGGTCTCCTCCGTGATGCCCCTGCCCGATAAATATCTCCGTGCACCTTCACCACTGGAAGAAGCGAGTTGCTGCTCGAAAAAGGCCATGGCAGCCCTATTGGCGTCGTAGTAGATCTTTTTCTCGGACGATAACTGCCTTTTCTCTTTCTCCAGGGTGATGCCGGCCTTGAGGGCAAGCTCGGTGAGGGCCTCGGCAAAGCTCAACCCTTTTTTTTCCATGACAAAGCTGAACACATCGCCCCCCTTGTTGCACCCGAAGCACCTGAAGATCTGTTTGTCCGGGTCCACATGAAACGAGGGGGTCTTCTCGCTGTGAAAGGGGCACAGCCCCCAGAAGGACTTCCCCTTCTTGTTGAGATGCACGTATTCCGAGACAACTGCAACGATATCACTGCTCGTCTTGACCCTCTCGACCTGGGATTTGTCCATCTATTTCACCCCGAGCAGCACGATGGTCTTGTTACCTCCGCCCTCGGCCATGGGGGCGTCATGCATGGTCCTTACGCACGGCAGTCCTTTAAGATACTCGCGTATGGCCTTCTTGAGCCTGCCGGTTCCTGCCCCGTGTATGATCTCGAGCTCGTCCTGGCCCGTAAGCATGGCACGGTCTATGGCCCTCTCCACAAGAGGTATCGCCTCATCCACCCTCATGCCCACCACCTTGATAGGTAAGACCGGGGGTGGCGTTTTCAAGCGAGACACGGTTTGGCTCCTCGTCTTTCCCTCCTCGGGCTGGTAGACGACATCGAGCTGATCCAGGCCCACCTGCGCCCGCATCGTGCCGAAGACGACCTCGGCCGAATCCTGCCCTACCTCCACCACTTCGCCCTCCTGCTCAGTGCCCTTGAGCCTCACCGTGCACCCTTTTTGGATGTCCAGCACCTGCGCGGGTGCTATCTCGGAAAGGATCCGCTCAAGCTCTACGGCCTCGGGCATCTCGCGGACTGCATGGGCGGTCTCGCGGGTCACCTGTCTCCGGGAAAGTTGTTCGATCTGTTCTAAGAGCCTCTTGTATCGTAGGGCACTTTGGGTCCTCTCTTTTTTCCTGGATTGCAGTTCCTGCTCTGCCTTGTCCTTGAACATTCTCGCTTCATCGAGTATGCGCTCGGCCTCCTGCCTCATGAACGAGGCCTTCGAGATGTCTTGAATAGCCTGGGCGAGCGGGGAATTACCTGTACGGCCTGCTATTTCACGTGCCTCCACGATAAGATCATGCGGGAACGCAATGGATTCCAGGATCTCAAACGCCCTGCTCTGACCCACCACCCCGTACTGGAGGGCATATAACGGCTTGAGACCGGTATCATCAAAGGCCGTTGCCGCATGCTCCACCCCGTCCGAGGTGATGCCGTAGAGCTTGACGAGGTCGGAATGCGAGGTCACCACAACCTTCACACCTTTCTTGCGCAATGCATCGATACAGGATACGGCAAGGGCTCCCCCCTGATCGTGATCCGTACCCGAGCCCGGCTCATCCAGCAGTACAAGGTCGTTGGTGCAGGCTTGCTCATAGATGTTTTTCAGGGAAAGGGCATGCGCGGTGAATGACGACAGGTCGTGGGTGATGTCCTGATTCGTGTCCATCTCCACCCAGATGCTGCCCAAGGGAGCGATGACGGAATCAGCCCCTGCGGGGATTGCCAGGCCGCTTTTTGCCATGAGAATGAGCAGTCCCAACGTCTTTAAGGCCACGGTCTTGCCGCCGGCATTGGGGCCGGTGATGATGAGGCAGTCCTTGCCCTTTGGGATTCGGATGTCAAGAGGCACCGTGGCGCCCATACCGAGACGTTCCAGCAGGATCGGGTGCCGCGCATTCATAAGGTGTATCTCCTCCCCGGTAATTCTCGGGATAGCGGCATCCCTGTGGATGGCCCATCGGGAGCAGGCAACAAGCAGGTCGAGCCTTCCATAGACATCCAGATTCTCTCCGATGTCGGCTGTATGTTCATGGACCAGCGAGGTAAGCTCCTTGAGCACCTTATGCTCCTCTTCTATGATCTGGGCCTTTATCTGATTCAAGGTGTTGTTCTCGTTCACTACGGACAGCGGCTCCACATAAACGGTCCGGTTCGTCCTTGAGTAGTCGTGCGTGATACCTTTAAGATGAAGATGGTAGTCGTGCCGTACCGGGATCACGTAGCGGTCGTTTCTCTTGGTGATGAGCTCCTCCATCAGTACTGATTTGGGTTTCAGCCTCTCCAGGAGCTGTTCGAGCTTCTCCAGGACGGTTGTCCGGATAGTGCGATAGCGGGAGCGCAGATCCCTCAGCAAGGGATATGCCTCATCAGAAACATCTCCGGTGGGCAGGAGCATGGCATCTATCTGAGAGGATACATGATCGAGAGGTTCAATCCTTGATGCCGTCTGGGCCAGCAGTCCGCCTGATGCCGTCAATTCCCTTCTCAGTTTGGCCATGTCGGCCAGGGCGCCCGCAACCTTGACAAGATCCTGCCCCTCCAGCACCGCACCCTCCCTTATCGTGAGCAAGGGCCGTATGTCGGCGATAGCGGCGACCACAGGAGATATCCCGGTATTGATAAGGGCCATCATCTCGCTGAGCAAGGCAAGCCGGTGCCGTGCTTCCTCCCAGGAGTCGCCCGGACTTAAGCCCATAAGGGCGCTTTGTCCGATATCGGAGGAAACATAAGGCTGTATGTACTCCTTCAGAGCGGAGAACTCTAACAGGTCATGTCTCATGGAGGTGCGAACCAGGCAACTATATTGTTGTTGCCGCTAAAGAGTATGTGAAGTCACTTAAGTAAAGAATTTACTATGCCGCTGATGACCTTGCCGTCCGCCTGGCCTGCAACTTTGGCCATAACGAGTTTCATAACCTTCCCGAATTCCTTCTTGGTGGCGCCGGTTTCGGCAATGATCTCCCTGACGATGGTCTTTATGGCCTCTTCATCCAGTTCCTTGGGCAGATAGGTCTTGAGGATTTCAAGGTTCTTTTCTTCCTTATCCGCAAGATCCTTCCTGTTCCCTTTGGTGAACTGCTCAAGAGATTCAGTGACCTGCTTGATCTGAGTTCGCAGGACCTTGATGACCTCCTGGTCGTCAAGGTCCTGATTCAGTGCAACCTGCCTGTACTTGATTGCTGAAATCGCCATGCGCAGACACGAAACCCTGTCTTTGTCCTGCGCCTTCATGGCGGCTTCCAGATCGGTTTTGATCTTTTCTGTCAGCATTAGTAGTAGGATCTTACCTTGCTCATTCTCTTCACTGCTCTCTTCCGGGCCGCAATTGCCTTGCGCTTTCTCTTTACACTCGGTTTTTCGTAGAACTCACGTTTGCGTACCTCGGAGAGAACACCCGCCTTTTCCACCTGCTTTTTGAAGCGCTTGAGAGCGCCCTCAAAAGGCTCGGTCTCTCTCACTTTAATACCGGGCATGCGTTGATCAAACACCCCCTCTCTGTGCGGCTGATCTGTACAAGAAGGAGATTGTATATAGAAACACCCCGAAACTGTCAAGTGATTAAGTTTCATTGCCTGTGAATCTATAGTAGTCAGTCCTTTGTCAGAGCTACAATCTGTGCTATATGCTTTTATAAAGTCGAATGTTGCCGGAAAGGAGCTACAATGAGAAAGAACATCTTCATCCTCTTCATGGTGGTATTTTTATCTTTTCCCGGCTTGACATATGCCATGGATGTCAGCGTGGACATCACGGGCCCGCAGGATCTCGGAACGTTGAAGGTAGGGATTGAAAAAACCATTGTTGCCCGATGCATCTCCAAGGGAGTTCACCTCGAAAGCTACAAAAAGCTCAATGTCACAATCATCAAGCTCGGAGACGTCATCTCCTATGATGCAGTTCTCGACACGGTTCCTCCGCAGGCATTCCATAAGGACCTGAAGGACACCGCCAACCTGTCCGGCACAATAGATGAAATGATCGGAACGATGTTTATCGCTGCACCGGAAGCCCAGGTCGTGCCTTACAAGGCAGAGCCTCAGAAGGAAAACGTGCTGAGAAATGTCACGGGCGCAAAGCTGAAGCTTCCCTTTGTCGCCAATTCCATAGCTTCGATCGGAGAAAGGATATTCATAAGCGACCCGACCACGGTTTATGAGCTGAAGGGAGAGAAACCTTCACCCGTATGGCACACACCAGGAAAGATCGAGATCCTTAGGATCTACCCCTATCAAGACACGCTTATTGTCCTGGGAAAACTGGATTATAATTTCAGGTCATTCAAGATCAAGGACGGGAAGACCCTCGACCGATGGGACAAAGCCGTAGTGCCTCTCGGCAAAGGACTGGTTGTATCCGAGATCTATTCGGACAAAACGAGCTCCATATCTTATAGATGGCTGCCTGCAAAACAGCTTGACGGATCTTCCCCCCAACTGCCCAACGGTCTTGATATGATCACTGCAGTAACATCGGAGGTCGGCCCAAAAGGGCCTGAGATACTTTCCTTCACCCAGGATAACAAGCTCGCAGTGTATAGCGGCAGTTCAATACTGAAGAAGACGGATCATGATGCAGGTATCGTTCCCGACTTTATTGAAGACACCACCATCAGTCCACCCATGAGATATTACCTGAAGCCAAGGATTGTCGTGGCCGGAGGAAAAATAATAACCTTCGAGAATGATCGGGGTTTAGCGCGCTGGCTGCCCAGAATTTTAATGTTCGAAGCAACACAGATAATCGTATACACCGCTTCGGGTGACGAATTCGAAGGAACGACTGTGGCAACCTACCCGAAAAGCTACTGCGCGGATATCACGCTCTCCTCGGGCAAGGTGGCTGCACTCATCGTGAAGGGGAAGAATACTTACCTACAGCTTCTCGATCTATAAAAAGGCAGGATTTCGAAGATCAGGTCATGGATCTGTTTGTTATCATGCATGGTACCAAGCAGGATGAGCCTATGTGATGCGGCCTTTTCCACGAGGTATGATGCAGGATTCTTCCCGTTACTCAATGCCAGTTCATGTAATGTCGGGCGTAACTTGACACCCATGCAGAAGAGGGAGGCAATGCATACAATCTATAATAAAAATAAAGAAGTACCGGCCAAATAATTGAAGGCCTTGACTACGGGTCTGGCATCCCCTACTAGCACGGCAGCTGATAAAGCTAAGAAAGGAGAGAAGGCCATGAAGAACATAAAATATATTTCGGCAGTGGCGGTTATTCTTTTAGGTTTAGGGTTCAGTGCATATGCGAGCGATAACGGTATCAGAGATATCACGAGCGGTGCATTAAATATCAACACTGCGACAGCCCAGGAGCTGAGCATGTTGCCGTTCGTTGACAGACAGACTGCCGAGAACATCGTTAGCTATAGGGATTCAAATGGGCCCTTCAGTGGAATCGACGAGCTGAAGAACGTTAATGGGATTACTCGTACCTTATTGGATGATCTGAGCTCACACCTGAAATTGGATGGATCATCCGACTTCGACCCCTATGTAGCTCTTTAATCCAAAAGGAGAGTCACCATTTTATTTCAATACAGATTCAAGAAGAATTGAAAGGCACGGAGATCTAAAAAAAATCCCGTGCCTTTTAATGTTTTAGTATTAGTACGCCTGAACAAAATATCTTTCGCAGCTCAACGGCTGGCCTATTAGAAATCCACCTGCCATTTTGCACCGGCATAGAGTGCCTTACCCTGATCAGTACCGCTTGCATTTTTCATGTAATCGTATACGCCGACCTCGGGGACAATCATGAATGACGCCGTCTTTGCCGCATTCTGTATGACCGGGATGGTGGCATTCAGATAATAGTTCTGAGCCTCATTTTTCTTTGCTCCGCTTTCATCCATTTTGGAAGAGACAAACCCGTAACCAGCCTCAACAGTCACCTTCTGAATGTTCACGCCGGCAATTATGGCCCATCCCAAATCATCGTCCGCGATGGTCGGGTTGTTAGTAGAAGGGATAGAGTTGAATGTTACTCCTGCCGCATCTGCCTGATGCAGGCCCATCTGCTTGCCGTTCCGCGCCGTCCATACCATTCCTCTTACATAAGCAGGGTCAAGATTGATGCCGCCGCCAACACCGAGTGCATAGCTCGTCAGGGTCTTGTCGATATCATCGGTCTCTGATTTTACCTTATAAGAATTAACGCCTCCGAAGATATCCCCGAAGCACATGTCCGTGGTCAAGCGGTATCTTGCCTCGAGCTTAGGCAGAACGTCTTGAGTCGTGGCATCTGTCGGAGTAGTCTTGAGTCCGGCAGGAAAGGACGCATACCTGTCCTCCACAAGCGCCACTTGGAGCCCGTTCCATTTGACCTTGATCTGTGGAACACGTTTATCCTGATCATCAATGATACCCCAGCCGGCCATGTCATTATCGCCATTGAAGACCTGATTGCTGTAGTTCCAGGTGGATTTGGGGCTGTAGGCAAAGTCGGAAAGGGGGGTGTAGTCCTGCCCGATGAGCAGTGTGACTCCATCGAAGGTGTACGTACCATACCCCTTCCTTAGGGTTACACTTCCATCATTTTTAAATGCAAGCTCGACATTTCCTCCCAGACCCTCTCCTCGATTCATTACAATGCCGATGCGGGAGTTGCCAGCCAGGCCATATTGTAGTTCTTTCTGATCCGGTCCGGTAAGAATCGGGGTCTTGGAGACCAACTGTGTTACTGAATCAGTATCACCGGCAGTGGTGAACTTGCTGTTAGATTTCAAATAGAATGTGTCATAACGGGCGCTACCGTATAATGACAAGCCTCCGAATAAGTTCTCAAGGATCTGAACACGATTTTCTAATGTGTTCTCTTCCGCCATGACAGGAACCGACAAGACAAAGACTATACATACGGTTAACAAACAAGCTAATAGTTTTTTCATTAATGCCTCCCTTGGACTTTGGTGAAGTTTGTGTGCAGATACAATTGATAAGTTAAGGTTGTGTGCAGAATTTGGTTAAATTTGTGTTAAGATACCATTGATACGTTAAGGAATAGGGCGTTACTGTATGTCGGATATAGGGCGGGGCTCAGACTCTCGAAGGCACTTGTTCTTTACCCCAAGGACGTGAAAACGGACAAAGGCATTGTCCGGATCTTGCACGGCAAGGGAGACAAAGCCCGCACCGTGGGTCTTCCCATGGATGCCTGTGTTGCCCTGGACAGGTGGCTCGACAAGAGAAAGAAACTGAAACTGGACAGCAGGGTCCCGCTCTTCTGCACCTTGGATGGTAAACCCATGAGCGATGCGTATGTGAGATCCTTGATGAAGAGGCTCAAGGATCGTTCAGAGATCCAAAAACGGGTTCATTTCCATGGTCTATGGCATACGTGCGCCTGGGAGCTTGCCAAGGAGGGGGCCCCCATGCCTATTATACAGAAGACCCTCGGGCATACGTCCCTGCAGACCACGGACAGATATCTCAGGCATGTTGCAACCATGGATGTGATTGATGTAAGGAAGGGGGGTTCTGGAAAATGAATGCTCTTACCCTGGTGTTTGTTTCATTGTGTGTATTTGCCATCGCCTACCGCTTCTATGGGCTGTTCATCGCGGACAAGGTGCTGGGCCTGCGAGCGGATCGTCCCACCCCGGCGGATACCTGTGCGGATGGCATCGACTATGTGAAAACCAACAAGTATGTTCTGTACGGACATCACTTTGCCGCAATCGCCGCCGCAGGGCCGCTGCTCGGTCCCGTGCTGGCTGCGCAGTTCGGCTTCCTTCCCGGCGCCCTCTGGATCATTATTGGTTGTGTCCTGGGCGGTGGCGTCCACGACATGGTCGTGCTTTTCGCCTCGACGCGCCATAAGGGACAGAGCCTTGCCCGGATCGCCGAGAGCGAGGTGGGCAAGACCGTCGGCATTGTCGCATCATTTGCCTTTCTGTTTATTCTCATCCTCACCCTGGCCGGTCTTTCGATCGCCGTTTTGAATGCGCTCTTTGAGAGCTTCTGGGGACTCTTCGTCGTTGTCGATACCATCCCCATCGCGATATTCATGGGCATATGGATGTACAAAATCAGACCCGGCGATGTGAAGTCGGCCAGTATTATCGGCGTTTTGCTGCTGGCTGTCGCTATCTATGCCGGTGGGGCCATAGAACCCAATTCGGCGCTTGCCCATGCGCTGAAACTCAGCAAGCAGCAGCTCGCTATAGCCATTCCCCTATATGCCATGATTGCTTCCGTTCTGCCGGTTTGGTTCCTCCTTGCCCCGAGGGACTATCTTTCGACGTACCTGAAGATTGCGACCATCACCACGCTAGCCGTCGGCATCGTATTTGTTCACCCCGAGCTTAAAATGCCGTCGTTGACGCAATTTGTAGGCGGCGGCGGACCGATCATCCCCGGCAGCGCGTTCCCCTTCGTCTTCATCACCATTGCCTGCGGCGCGCTGTCCGGATTCCATGCCATCATTGCCACGGGGACCACGCCGAAAATGATCAGTAACGAGCGGGACATCCTGTTCGTGGGCTACGGCGCCATGCTGACGGAGGGCTTTGTTGCCATTATGGCCCTGATTGCCGCCTGTGTTCTTATCCCGTCCGACTATTTCGCCATTAATTCCGCACCCGCCGCCTTTGCCAAACTCGGCATGCCGACTGTCGAACTCAACCGATTGGCCGCAGAGGTTCATGAAAAGATACAGGGCAGACCGGGCGGCGCCGTCTCGCTGGCCGTGGGTATGGCCTATATTTTTGACTCGATTCCCTTCATGAAAAATTTGATGAAGTACTGGTATCACTTCGCGATTATGTTCGAAGCGGTCTTTATTCTCACGGCCGTCGATGCGGGCACGCGGGTGGGCAGATTCCTGCTGCAGGATATGTTCGGCAAGGTGATTCCCAAGTTCAGCCAGACGAAATGGGTGCCGGGCATCATCATCACCGGCGGTCTGTTCAGTTTTGCCTGGGGCTATCTGGTGTATACGGGGAATATCTCGACCATTTGGCCCCTCTTCGGCATGAGCAACCAACTGCTGGCATCAAGCGCCCTGATCATCGTCACGTCGATGCTGATCCGTATGGGAAAGGCCAAATACGCCTGGGTGACTGCGGCTCCCGGCATTTTTCTGGCCTTCATCACGATGTATGCGGGCTATCTGAACATCACAACCGTGTATTTGCCAAAGAAGCTGTATCTGCTGGCGATCCTTTCCATTCTTGTCATGGCGATGATGATCATCGTCATGGCCGGAACCTTCAAGCGATGGAACGAACTTCTGAAGATAAAGGAGCGTATCCAGGATATCTGGGGCGATAGGGTCATTGCCCCGATCGAAGGCGAGGCCTGTGTGTTGCCCGTCAATCCCGAGCTGACAGCACAGGAGAGACAGGCTGGGGAAAAATGGGGATAAACCCATAGCTTCGAAGGGTAATAAAAAACAGCTACAGTCACGGATTTTTTAAAGAAAGCCCAAGTAGGCGGGCTCGAGAAAACCGTTTGATTATCAAAATGGTGCGAGAGAAGGGACTCGAACCCCCACGGATCACTCCACTGGATTCTAAGTACAAATAAACCTTAATAGGGGCGGGCCGCAAACCCGCTCTCTATCATGTTATTACCTGATTTCATGAGGTTCTATTCAGATTTAGTATGTTTGATTATTTTAGGTCTTTTTTGATAGTTTTTGAGGTTGACGGTTACAGTCTTGGTTACATCCGTGTTGTTTGTCTGGTGCACAGGAAGTGCACAATTAAAACGGTCATTTGAAAGTTCTGAGTTAAAATTTTGGTTAGACAGACACATCGACAGACCGAAGTTCACCGTTCCAATTTTTTACTTATCCACGAAAGGCTGATAATGATAAAAAATATGGAACAAAAAGTAATCGACAAAAAGAAAAGATCCCCACCTCCCTGATCTGCCGGCCTCCACCAATTAAGTAACTTCCAGATAGGATCGAGCACTTTGGAAGCCAAGGTTGGCGTAGCAATCACTCCAAAAAGAACAGTGAGCCAACGTCGCATACGTTCGTTGTCCCTTGTCTCCCGTAAGGAGGATTCTGCTTGCCTAATAGACAGGCTCTCGGAGATTCTAGCTTGAAGATTTTCAATTCTCATTGCTTTCCATCCATGATGGAGAAGATCACGAAGCTCCCCGAAGTGACTTACATCATTCATATCGGAGTTAAGCTGGTTGATGGCCCAGCGAGCCGAAAGAACTTCATTAGCGTTTTGAGTCATGTTAGTCTTCGCAAGCAGGGCCCGATGAAGGATGTAACCGTATTCAAGCAATTCGATGATAGCCTGGTGTTCATAGATCAAGTGCCCGTGATTTGGATCTGCATATGCACTTTGCCGGTCTATCCCTTTTTTCGACCACACCCAAAGCGAAGCCGATTCCGTTATAAATACTGAATAATCATCAAAATGCCTCAGGTCCTTCGATAGATAACGCAGGCCAGTCTTACTTTTACCACCAGCGACTCTTCCGAGTATCCATCCAAATTCTGCCCCAAACATTTGTATGTTCTCTTTGGCCGATGAACATTGACCTTCAAAGTCGATTAAGTGCACATGAGGCCGGCCATTCCACCAATTTCCTCGTAGAGTCAATCTTCGCTGTCCTAGAAGCACAAATGCAAATCCCCGTCGAGGATTGCTAAGGACAAAGCCTATTACCGAGAATAGGGTTTCGGCCAGTGAAGCGAGAGTATCGATCTGTTTCTCAGCCCGAGTGAGAGGAGCTAGTCTTGCAACGAAGTCACCACTTGGGACCTCACGAGATTTTTCCTTCACAGCTTTCTCGTGAGATCGCTCTACCCGGCTCAGTTTAGTTCGAAGGCGGAGTGGCCAGGATATGACGCTATGGTAGAACGCTTTAGTAGCAAGGTCGCTGATTGGTGGGGGCACCTCCACCTCATCAAATGGCACAAAGGCAAGATTTACAAATCGGTCGATGAATTCATTAAGGGGAATTTCACGATTCGGTGCGATGGTCCTAAACTCCACAATAACAACACTACTCTCAAATAGTTTAATAACTGGATATATCACGGCGTTTAAACCCGTTTCACTGGAAGTCAGGTGAAACTCCCCCAACACTGCTCTCACGTATGGAGGAGGAACACGAAAATCGTCTGCAAATACTCTTAGTTCATTGAAACGGAAGTAGCTTGCCTGATACCAGGCTTCGGCAACATAACCATCAAGGCCGCTCTCACCTCCTCCATCAACCTCTATCTTAATATCTGCCACCGACCGATCGGGGCCCAATTTAATGGTCGTTAATCCAGAACGAACTCCAGTATCGGTTTGCCACCATGTACGACCATCTCTATGTAGTGCACATACTGCGATACCTGACTTAACAAGGACTGAAGCAGCTGCTTCAAGATCTACTTTTTCTGTATCGAAAAAGCTAGAATAGACATGCCAGACATCCCAATCATATAAAATCATTTAGTCTCCCATTGCTGGCTGGGCAAATCAGTCTTTTTATTTTTTGTTCCTAACCAAAGAGCTAAGCCACCTAACCTGGTTGGATTATTTCACTAACTCTGACCAAATGTATTCTGGGCCCCTTCTCTTCTGCAGATATTCCGAAATAGAAGGAAGTGCTTCAGCAAAAACTCCACTTGTTGTGAATAATGCAGCACTGATGAAAGGGATAGTCGATCCTGTTGTCAAAACCAATGCAATTCCACCTAATGAAACAAGATCTCCCTTAGTAGCTGAGGTGATTATTGATGCTGCCGCTTTTTTTATCTCGTCAATCTGTGGCTGGATATTCGTGAGAAATAACCGTCTTGCTTTGATATTAAATTCATCATCAGAAAGCCCGGTTAGTTGCTCAGATAACTCCAAGATAGTCGATCTGAATCGTTCAAATGCTTGTTTATTCCTCTCACGGAGTTTTAAAACGCTACTGGCCTTGTCAATGGCGATCATTGTTTCACTAGCCCGTAAAAAATTTACAGCACCGACCATCATCCCCGCATCGGTTTGGGTAGTGGATGCCCCGAGCAGTTTTGACTCGAAAAGTGATTCAGTGAGATATGTGTACCCCATGGTTCTAGCAAGAGAAATCTCAGAAGCTACGTTTCGCAATCTCGCTAAGATAGTTTGATTAACTGACTGATAAACCCAACTCCTATAGAGATCCTCTGAGATTGGCAAATTAAGATCACTTTTAATTGCGACATGCATTGTACTAGTTTCCCGATCTGTTTCCAACACATCGAAGGGGTCTAAAAAGTATATCATACCGTGCTGATTTGGTCCGTCTCCTTCGAATGAGATATAAATAGCACGACTTATCTCAGGCCTTGGTTTATCTAAAATTAAAAGGGATCCAGATTCTTTTTCCAGCAAAACTTCCTGTATCTTTGCCTTTGAGTGGACAAAGTTATGAATACCCTCCGGAATTTCTGATCTGAATCTGTCTTCTGAAAAGAAAATTGGTAGTTTATCTGGAGGCAAGTGTAAAAGGCTTAAAGGAATTACATGTAATAATCCTGCTTCTATAAGGAGGGATAATTCACTGAAATATTTCAGCTTGTTTTTCAGGGAATCCCTATTTATGCTCTGCTTTTCTTTCACACCCAAAGCTTGCTTTTGTATTCTACTCTGATGGTGATCAGGGGTTGCTTCTTGGAATACAGGATCATCGGTTATCAAATGATCATATAGAAGGAATGAGGGTAATAGAGGCATGACTTTATTGGTTGCAGAAACACTGCTGATGAGAGCTTGGAACGATTTACCTGATGAAGGAATATCCTTTAACTCACCATCAATATTCTGTATCCTTGTATGATAGTAATGATCCAGGCAAGACTGGATCCAGTTGTCATCGTGTTTCTTCAGGTTAATTGGTTTATTATCTTTGTCGAGTAGACCGATTGTTTTGAGTAATTCAAGCGCGCTTTTACTCATCGCATTCTACTAACCCCATTAATTATTATACCACAACGATTAAGATTTCAGAAAAGTATAACTTCATCCGGGACAATTAAAAAACTTGATACTTCTATATTCCTGATTATTATTGCTTAAAGAGGTTCATCGATGTTTCCTGATAGATCAAGAGAGATCCAGTTTCACAAGGAAGCAGCCCGCAGGTGTGTGGCCGAAGGGAACCATACCGGTGCCCGTTCAGCTTATTTTAAATGGGTTGAGTCAGTCAGACAGCAGAATATCAATACCAATGGCCAGCTGCAGCACGATCTCGAGGAGGCCCGTAAGGAGTATAGTGAATTTGTCAGAACGGATCCTATTTATCTGCGGATACGCGAAGCCGTCACAGAGAAGATTAAGGATCATCCTGACATCTTGCAGACTGATCTGTACAGTGTCCTTGACGGCTTTAACAAAGAGGATATCGCTTATGCTATGTACTTCGCGGCTGAGCACGGAGCGGTCATAAGGACAAAGAAGGGACGCACTTACTCTCTATCATTGCCATAATTCTTTACTCATCGATGAACCAGAGGAAGTTTGAATTACTATAAGAACAGTGGATTCAACATCTGATGTGTCCCTGTAACACCTTGATCCAATAAGCCTTTCAAGGCCCATGTAAGCACAACATGGCCTAGGTCCGGAGTTATGACCCGGACTGTGCCTGGGCCAAAGCATGTGAAGATGCGCAGATCGGGAAGCGGCTCTTTCACGACTTCAGGCGCACACCGGTCGGTAATATGGTCAGATCAGGCATCCCCGAGAGGGTAGCAATGATGATCTCAGGACACAAGCACACGGACCATCTTTGACCGTTACAACATAGTGAATGCCCATGATTTAAAGCAGGCTGCAGCAAGGCAGGAAGCTTACCTTCAAAGCCAAATGGTTACAAAAACAGTTACAATCGCAGATTTTTCAAAGAAAGCCGCTTCAAAATATTCTAGAAAACCTGTTGATTATCAAATTGGTGCGAGAGAAGGGACTCGAACCCCCACGGTTTTACCCACTGGATCCTAAGGGCTATAAGTCATTGATTTTACAAGACTGCAAAGGCACACCAGCAAAGGATTTCAACCGGTTAGCAGATTTGGCTGGTTGGTAGGAATTGGGTAGACTTGGAACGTTTTTAGACGCGGTGGGCACGGAATAGTCACACTCCTTTCTCCAGGCCTCTATTCTCAATGAACGGAGCCTGATATTTTACTTTGCAAATTGGTCATGGCATGACTAATTTGCAAGGTAATTCATAGGGACATGGATATCTTCATACCTCCCACGCTTTTAGATCTACGGACAATAATACCAATAGATATTTATAAGTATAGGTAATTTTGACCTTGAAACCTAAATCAAGCAATTATTCATTCCAGTTTTAGGCTCTTGACTTCTATATCACCAAGTGCTATAGATCAAAGCAAATGGTATTTTATTGCAAAACAAGGCATTTTTCAAGATGGGCTGCTAAGGCGGGAATAAGCGATAAAGTATTGATCTCAGCTATTCGAGAAATACAAGAAGGGCTATTTGATGCAGATCTGGACGGCGGAATCATTAAAAAGAGGGTTGCGCTTCCCGGCAGAGGAAAGAGAGGCAGTACAAGGACTTTACTGGCGACCAATCGGGACGACCGATGGTTCTTTGTTTTCGGCTTCGAGAAGAATGAGAGGGACAACATCACGAGTAAGGAACTGGAAGCACTACGAGCATTAGCCACGGATTTGCTTCGACTGAGTGCCAAGCAGATGGTTGAGGCAATTCGGCAAGGATCGCTGGTGGAGGTACATGATGAAACATAAAAGCAGAATTTTCGAAACAGTACATGAAACAGCTCAGGATCTACGTGCCCTTGGTTTTATAGACAAGCGGGCTTTGCGGTCCTATGATGCGCTTTGCATTGAGCCGGTCCCCCAATATAACGCTGAACAGATACGTAAGCTGCGAGATCGCTACCGATTGAGCCAAGCGGTGCTTGCATCCATGCTCAATACCAGTCTCTCAACAGTTCAGAAATGGGAGATCGGCGAAAAACATCCAAGCGGACCATCCCTTAAACTGCTTAGCATCCTGGATCGCAAAGGGATTGAAGCTCTCATATGAAAATTTGCATTAGTTGCAATTTGATCTGACAATTAGGGAAGAAAGACTACAATATAACCTTACAATAGGCCTTTCCACGTTCGTTGAAAGCAAAGATATCTTCATCAAATCATTAGTTTTAAAGCTGAGCTAACAATTAGGATTTATTACAGATATCGAAAGTTTTATAAGATTAAAGCACATTCACATAGTTATATTCAATTCAGTTTGGGCATTGGACAGGACAGAGCTGCGAAAGAAATCTTCACTAAGGTCATACCATACACTATGGCAGCCATTATATTGTGATATTTTTTTGAATGTCTCATAGGCCCATTAAAAAGTATCAAAGTGATTTTTTCCGATAGCTGATGGGCGTTGTTCCCGTCCAACTCTTAAAGGCATGATAGAAATTGGCGACATCACTGTATCCAAGGTCCATGGCAATACTTTCGACAGGAGTGCTCGTCTCCGTCAGCTGTTCAATGGCCTTGGTTTTTCTGATCTCCGCGAGGATCTCTTTATATGATGTACCCTCGACGGATAAACGCCGATGGAGGGTCCTGGGAGATACATTCATCCGCCTTGTGACCTGCTGAAAAGTCGGTATTCCTTCTTTTTGATATAAGATCAACTGCCGTACCTTTTCGGAAGTGGTTCCGGACTTTTTCATCCGGAGTATCAGCTCCCTGCATTCTCTTTCATATTTATCTTTCGATAGACGGTTAGCCATGGGCAGATACTTTGAAAGATATCTGCTGTCAAAAATAAATACATGCTCATCCGTATTGAAGAAAACCGGGCACTTGAATGTATCCCGATAGCTTGAGGCGTACTCAGGCCTCGGATATGCAAATCTCGCCTCTTTCAGCATAAGAGGTTCTCCAATCAGATCAGACATCATTCTCAGCACTGAAACAAACTCCCTCTCACAGATGAAGCGGCGGATATCTTTCAGGTCGATGAGCTCTTTCATTGTTACATATGCAAGGGGCTCCACCACGCTCAGTTCATAGCTGAAATATGTCAAGGTAAGCTCGATAAAGGAAAACATCAACCGTATGGCATCCAGAAATGTCTCGCAGCACATCGAGGCATTGCCCAATACCCCATGGGCTGTGATGTGGTAATGTTCCCCGGTTTTCAGCCCTGCTTCGGGGTCCGATACCAGTTCGGCCAGCCTGCGCATGACTGACAGTTCCTGCTTAGGGCTTACGAACATCTCGGAATCATCCAGATCTCTGGGTTTTATACCACTGCCTGCCAGCAGCTTCTCGACATCGATGCCCCGCCCTGCGGCATAGCGGGCAAGGATATCGATGCTGTTTATGGAGCGGTACATCGGCAGGGATGGTCTCGATGCAATGTTGATTCTTACAGGACCAGGATTCTTCATATTTCAACCTGTGGCAGCAAATCACAATATACTTGTCTTTAGATCCCATTGTCAATCCACCACGAGATAAATCATATTGTACTGAGAACAATTCAGTGTGGATGGAGGGTCAACAATGGGGTACACATATTTGAAAATACGGAATGCAAATGCATCTCTATGGGTCGAAATTGTGAACCCGCCGGTTAACTTCCTCACCACCAAGGTGGTGGAGGAGCTCTTCTCCCTCATAAGGGAAGTGGAGAAAGACCAGTCCATACGGGTATTCATCCTCACCGGCGGCATCGAGGATACTTATATCAGGCACTTCTCCATCCCGGAGCTCGCCAAGCTCGACGGGGACCTCAAGAAGATCTTCTTTGACAAGGTCTTTGCATCCAGGATTGCAGGAAGGCTTTCCTCCTGGGGGACGACCATGATGAACTGGCTCATGGACTGGGTCCCCGGGCTCGAGAAGGTGCTGCTGGAAGCGATGAAGAGCTTCAGCAGCTACTCTTCCGGGCTTTACCTGTGGTTCATGATGCATCGGCTTTATTTCGCCATCGAAAGGATGGACAAGATCACCATTGCAGCCATCAACGGCTCTGTCAACGGCGGCGGCGCCGAGATGTCCGCCTGCTTTGATTTCAGATTCATGATCAATGACAAGGATTTCACCATCGGGCAGCTGGAAGTGCTCCTGGGCATACCTCCGGGAGGGGGAGGCACCCAGAGGTGGCCCAGACTAATTGGTAAGGCCAGGGCCCTGGAGCTCATGCTCAAAGGGGACCTCATCTCACCGAAAGAGGCTGAAAGGATGGGCATGATAACAGGCAGTTTCAAGAAAAAGGATTTTCATGCAAAGGTACAGGAGTTTGCAGATATCTTGAGCAAGCGTCCCCCCATAGCGGTCAACGCCATTAAACAAGCTGTGCACCAGGGTTTCGAAACCAGCCTCCGCCAAGGCCTGAGCATTGAACTGGAAGAGAGCGTACATTGCTACACATCCATGCCGACCAATAGGATCCTTGGATTCTACAACACCTATATCAAGGAAAAGATCGAAGCCCCGGATGCCAGACCTGCCACCATTCGGGACACGGTCGACATGTTCGAGAAGAGAGGGCCTATGGAATGAAAACTCTATCAGGGAAAGTATGTGCACTCACCGGGGCGGCATCGGGCATAGGAAGATGCCTGGCACTGAAGCTTGCAGATGAAGGGTGCGCCCTGGCCCTTGCGGATATTGATGAAAAAGGCCTGGGAGAGACCGCCGTTCAGATTGGCAGCAAGGTCCGCGTCTCCACCCACAAGGTAGATGTGTCGGACAGGGTCCAGGTCCGCACCTTTGCAGCAGACGCGGTGAAGTATCACGGCTGCGTGGACCTTGTCATAAACAATGCCGGCGTATGCGTTGCCGATCTGATCGAGACGATATCCTACGAGGATTTCGAGTGGATCATGGGCATCAATTTCTGGGGGGTCGTCTACGGAACCAAGGAATTTCTCCCCTACCTGAAACAGAGGCCCGAGGCCCACATCATAAATGTTTCAAGCATTAACGGGATCGTACCAAGCCCCAACGAAAGCAGCTACAATGCCTCCAAATTCGCTGTAAAGGGTTTCACCGAGACCCTTTACCAGGAGTTTAGAAAGACGAACATCCGCGTGAGCTGCGTCCATCCCGGCTGGATAAAGACCAATATTGCAAAAAACGCCAGATGGGGGCATCTCATCGTGTCCGGACTCTCGCCTGAAAAGGCATGCGATATCCTTGACAAGCAGGTCTTCAGGACATTTCCCGACAATGCGGCAGACACGATTATTTCAGGCATCAAGCGCAATGACAGACGCATCATCGTATGTCCGGAGGCAAAGGCCCTCGACTATGTGGCAAGGGCATTTCCCAGAACTGCGGTCACACTCCTGGCATGGAGCTTTGAATTCCTTATCAGGCACGGCAAAGGTTGAGGGGTGAACCGTCATGAAGATAAACCTCAAAGATAAGAAGGTACTTGTGACAGGGGCATCCATGGGGATCGGGAAGGCCCTTTCCGAATGTTTTGTCAGGAGAGGGGCAAACGTCATCATTGCAGACCATCCTTCAAGGAAGGAAGAAGCAGAGCGCTGGGCCAAGGATCTCGCGGACAGGTATGGCATCAGGACCTGGTTCTTCCTGGAGGATCTTGCTGCGGAAAACGGCCCGGAAAGACTTCACGGCCAGGTGACGGCCGCCGTGCCGGATGTGCATGTCCTCGTCAATAACGCTGGGATCGCCTGGTACGGGCGATACGAAGAGATGCCCGTCGGGAAGCTGGAGACTATGGTTAAACTCAATTGCCTGGGGTATGCAAAGATGTGCCGGCTCTTTCTTCCGACGATCATCAGGCTGGGCGAAGGGGGCATACTGAATATATCGTCGGTGGCGGCCCTCACGCCGGTACCCACCGAGACGCTCTATTCTGCTACCAAATATTTCGTCCAGGGCCTCACGGAAGCCGTACGTTCGGAGCTCCGCATCCACAAGGGGATCGTCGTGTCCACACTGAACCCACCCTTTACGAAGACACACCTCCTCGAAAATGGGGGGTACCCATCCGATCTGGTTCCGCTCACAAGGATGAAGGTGTGGGAACCGGATGTCGTTGCCTCCCTGGGAGTCGAGGCCTTTGTAAAGGGCAAGATACTGTGTGTCCCCGGCATCGACAACCAGATCCTCTACTTCCTGATTTTGAGGTTAATGCCGCGAAGATTCATCAACTGGCTTACCTGGTTCTTGTGCCGGAGGGAGTCGGAGATCAAAGGGGGCATGTGAATGAGCAACATTTAAGACTGTTTAAAAGTGATCTGGATCAGCTGGGGTTGATAACATAGGGGGAGTTATGAAAAAGTGCGTTTTTGTCACCGGAGCAGCCATGGGCATAGGAAAGGCCGTTGCGATCCATTATGCAGACAGAGGCTGGCATGTTGGCATCACTGACATCAATGAACCCGCACTGGAATCTTTCAAGAAGGATTTAGGCGACAAGATCGCCTATTCTGCCTTCTTGGATGTAAGGGATGAAATAAAGGTTGCAGAAGTAATTGCCGACTTCTCGAAAACGACAGGAGGAAAGATCGACCTTTTTATCAATAATGCAGGTATTGCCTGGATGGAGCCCTTTGAGGATCAGCCCATATCCAACCATCACGCCATTATCGATGTCAATAACAGGGGCATGCTGAACTGCGCCTACCATGCGTTTCCTTACCTGAAGGATGCCCGAGGCACCCTTGTCAATCTATGTTCACAGGCAGCGAATTATGGAGTACCAACGGAAGTTACCTATTCCGCTTCAAAGTTTTTCGTACGGGGATTCACCGAGGCATTAAGTATCGAATGGCAAAAACACGGCATCTATGTATGCGCAATCTGGCCGAACTTTGTGGATACACCCATGATGGAGAAATGCAGCAGCATTGTCTCTAGGCGCGTCGGGATAAATCTGACGACCGAGGATGTGGTGAAAACGATCTCGAGGGCCGTGAAGCTAAATATGAAGTTCCTCGTGCACTGGCATGTAGACACCCTCTTCTGGAGAATATTGACTGCATCGGGGACCAAGCAGCCGCAGTTCATCACACGCTACATCTATAAGAAAATAGCAGGATGCTGAGGTCCCCGGGTATGATCACAGGTTTGATGTTCAAGACGTTACAGCTGAATCTTCTTTGTCATATAGAACAACAGAAAAACAATAAGGAGGATGACGATGGCAATTGAGAATTATATGGGGAAGCCTTTGAAAGATTATATTTATGAGGATCTCATGAAACTGGACAGGAAACAGCTCATGGCGCTGTTCCTTCAGCTCGATGCACCGCCCATGTCCGAGATGCATGGAGAATACCGTGCCGCTCTTCTTGAGAACGGCTATATTATCAACATGTTTCTGGCCAAGCTTTATCTCCATTTTACTTGGGGAGACTGGCAGCACAAGGCCTTCGAGCCTCTCGGCGATATGCACGGCCATGGCTACAATACCTTCATCACTACACAGGCCAAATTGTATGAAAACTACTTTGTGGCAAGCTTCATGAAAATTGTCAGTCTCGTACGGTCACTCTTCCGTCTGAATTCCCCCCAGAGGTTGGCCCGCATCATGTTGAACAAAACCTCCATGGTCTCATCAGTATTCGATGGCAGGCCTTCATTCCAGCTCCGCTACAGGGACTACAATACGTTCTATACCAATACCATGACGGATGAAGTTCGCAAGGTTAACGACAAGCTTTATCTCGGCATCGGAAGGCTCACCATAACAATGGGCAAATATAACCCAATGCCATTTGTGCTCATAGGGCCGCCTGACCCCTGGATTGGGCCTGAGATTGCATATCCTGAGGGGTGATTGCAATAGCAACCGGATAGAAAATGTACGGTCCTTAATACAAATATTTAACTCTATAACTCAGCATGGAAACAAATGATCTTTGGATTTTATTGTGACATCCCATATAATTAATAAAGAACTGCGGAATAATCCACTATAGTCCAGGTATCGTGAGGACACCCAAATCAAAATAAGATCCACAACCCTTTTAGATATAACCAGAAGATCATAACATTGATGAATTATGTAAGACCCATCATTCATGAAGTCTTTAGGTTTGTTCTTCATCAGGAGCACCTCCCGATAAACAATTAAAATAAAGAATGAGAGGTGCAACATGTTATTATCGCAAGGTATCAATGTCTGTATGGAGTACCACAGGTCGAATTCCAGGGAAAATACGATAAGGGCTTATGAATATGTCCTTGGAAAGCTTCAAGATCATTTCGAAGGAAGGGACTTGGCATCTCTTACCTCAGAAGAGATGCTCACATTCCTCAATCAGCTGTGCGAGGGAACGAAGCAAAGGACGAAGCGATCCCGATATTCGAACGTCAGATCCTTCTTCAACTTCATCAGGAGCAATATTGACCATGATTTTACCAACCCCTGCGATACCCCTATGTTCAAGCGAATCTTCAGACATCCGGAATCTGTACATTGGGATATACTAGAAAAAGAGGTGGTCGATGAGGTGATCTTCAGGACTACTAATGCACGAAATCGGCTCATGCTTGAGTTGATGGCCCGTGGAGGCATGAGGATCAGTGAAGTTCTAAAGCTGACTCCTACAGATATTATTGATCAGAAGCTTATTTTGAGAAGCCCGAAAAGTGGCAGAGAATATGAACTGGTATACATTCCTCAGAAACTTGCTGAAAGGCTAAAAGAGTACGTGTCCATAAAAAAGATCGAGCCTGACAAGCGTATCTTCCCTATCACGTATGTAGCTGCCAGGGCATTGGTCCACAGGGCAGGAGAATTGGTCGGCATATCTCTCAAGCCGCATGATTTGAGAAGGCATGCAGCAACATATGCCTCTAGATCAGGAGTTCCTATCGAGATAGTGAGCAAGGTCATTCTTCGCCATGCAAATCTATCAACCACACAAAGATATCTTGGTAAGGTCACTGATAAAGAGGCTTCTCGATGGATTGACAATTTGTATTGCTAGCTCAAAAGGGAATGGGTGGACTCTGTTCACCTTTTCCCATATATCTTGGATATCCTAATTTTCAGGAGCTGTAAAAAGCTGCTATCCATTACAGTTATGTGTATTATGATTCGAGCTTCATGTGCTTATAGATCGTTACTTCATCTTGTTCGTCTACGAGTAAATATAATGTTTAGAAATCTTCAGTATGGCCAACGCTTTGATTTTGGCAAGAAATCTTTACTTTCCTCTCCTCGCTTCTGGTATAAGAACTCACAAATATAAGAATACCCCTATCAAATATTCACTGATCCAAGATACTTCTGATTTTTTTTGAAAATTCCACCATGGTGAAGGGTTTCTGAATGAATCCTTTACAACCGCTTTGCATGATCTCTTCTGCTTGGCTGTCGAGGCTGTACCCGCTTGAGAGAAGTACACACACTGATTGGTTAATCCTACGCAGAGCGTCAAATGTTTCTTTCCCAGTGAAATCAGGCATGATCATGTCAAGGATCACCAGGTCAATCTTATCACGGTCTTTTTCATATATCTGTAAACCAGACCTCCCACCGATTGCTGATATCACCTTATAACCAAGACTCTCAAGCATCTCGGACCCAATATCGATGATCATTTCCTCGTCATCGATGAGCAGTATGGTTTCCCGCCCCATCTGGACTTCGTCCTTTGGACGGTCTATATCCTCAAGTTCCTTCTCCGAAGCAGGCAGATAGATCATGAAGGAGGTGCCAATGTCCTTTTCGCTCTCAACATCGATAAATCCACCGTGATTCTTGACGATCCCGTATACTGATGCCAGACCAAGACCTGTTCCCCGTCCTCGCTCCTTTGTGGTGAAGAACGGCTCGAAGATCCGTACTTTGGTTGTCTCATCCATGCCTATCCCGGTATCGGTTACCATTATTTTCACGAATTTACCTGGCTTTAGATCGTATGGACTTACCTCGATTTCATTCAATTCAACATTTGCAACCGAGATATAGAGGTCGCCCCCATCAGCCATGGCCTGCCAGGCATTCACAAAAAGGTTGAGGAATACCTGCTCCATCTGACCACGGTCCACCTCCACAGTCCAGAGGCCCTCCTGGGCCTTGTGGTGAATGCGGATCTCCTTCTTAGTCCTGCCGAACATCTCAGAGCTTTTCAGTATGAACTCACCAAGATTGGTAGGTTTAACCTCATACTTTCCACCCCTGGCAAAACCGAGCAACTGCTTCGTCAGGTCAGAACCGCGTTGAACATATTCCTCAACATTTTTCAGCCGCTCACGGATAGGATTGCTTTCATCCATTCTCATGAGGGCCAATGATACATTACCAAGAATCCCGGTGAGAAGGTTGTTGAAGTCATGAGCAATGCCGCCTGCCAGAGTACCTATGGATTCCATTTTCTGCGCTTGCACCAGTTGAGCTTCGAGTCTCTTCTTTTCCTCCTCCACCCTCTTTCGATCCGTGATATCGCGGGAAACACCATATATCCCGACAATCCTGCCGGAGTTGTCCCGTATCGGACTTGCTGTATTCTCGAACCAGACAATCGATCCATTCTTGTGATAGTATACAGTCTCAAACGTTACCGTTCTGTTGGGATCGACTCCCTCCTCATTATCGCGTTCCAATTCCGAACTCAAAACTTCCATGGCGTTGGCAAGTGATTCTGGGGTCATGAGCTCTGATGTTTTATGGCCGATACGCTCATCTGGTGTGTATCCTAAGATCTTCTCAATAGATGGGCCTACATAGGTAACGAATAAATTCAGATCGGTTGTCCAGACCATATCGGTCATATTTTCCAAGAGGAATCGATATTTTGCTTCGCTTTCACGTAGTGACTCTTCTGCACGCTTGCGCTCTGTAATATCACGGGTGATACCCATAATCCCCTTGACCCCACTTATTTCATCATAAATCAAATTCACCATGACTTCTGTCCAGACTGTTGAACCGTCTTTCCTGAACTGTTCAAGTTCGAAGGTTTTTGACCAATCAGGATCATGTCGTTCTCCATTCATTTCAAGGCGTATCTCCACCTCTAACATCTCCATGGCCTTATTATACGAGTCCGGAGTGAGGGTTTGATCAAGACCCTGTTTCATGGCTTCATCTACACTAAATCCTCTCAGCTGCTTAACCGATGGGCTCATATAAGTGAAGCCCGAGTTGAGGTCAAAAGTCCATATAACGTCATGGGCATTATCAGCAAGGAAACGGTAACGCTCTTCACTTTTCTTAAGGGCCTCTTCCACTTGCTGTCGTTCAGTTATGTCTCGGGTTACTCCTTTGAAACCTATTGGGTTACCCTGGGAATCCCTGCGGAGAGAGACAGAGGCTTCCACATAAACTTCCTTGCCGTTCTTGTTTCTGAGCTTCCAGTCTATCCCCTTTATTGTCTCTCCAGTGACATAGACCTGGTGGAAGGCATTAAACACCTTTTCAATGTCCTCCTTATCCATGGCTATCTTGTAACTTGTACCCATGAGCTCATCTTTAGTATAACCATAGGTCCTTGTCATGGATGGATTGAAAAATGTGAATCTCCCTTCCATGTCCACCTCGTAGTATGTCTCTTCTATGTTTTCGAGGATATTCCGATAGCGCTCCTCGCTCTCTTTAAGTTGTTCCTCGGCCACTTTAAATTTTAGGTCATGTCGGGCAATGAGATAAAAAAGAAGGATTCCTGTTATAACGATGAATAGTATCCCTTTGAACATAGCAATACTAGTCATCAGAGCTATATCATGTACAATCCAACCGAGAATGGAATCTGAAAGGTAAATCCAGAGGATACCGAAAAAAATATAAGCTCCTACAATTTTCAGCACTGCCAAATGATTTTCATTACTGATTGATGACTTCATAGAGTTCTCCATGCGCATATAAGAAGTAACAGTACTCAATAACCAGTCGGAAGTCTCGACCTAGTTTTAATATTTAACTTGAAGATTATCAATCCCAAGAGTGAAGATCTCTGTGATAGATCTTCATAGGATCTTCACCCCAGGAAGCCTAAGAAGACCGCATAGAATCGTTGTGGTTGCATTCCTCAAAGTTGATCTATATAACGCCATATCATAAGGTAAAAGCCTGCTCGGCATCCTTGCCGGGTAAGGTTTCTAACCTCCTTTAATTAATGCCGGGCTGTGTCAATACGGTCCGGCCTTTTTTTGTGGTAGTCATTATGGGCCAATTTATGGAGACTTTTCAGGGCTATTAATACAAAGGCCGGTCCAAACCTAACATGACCGGCCTTCTAGATAAAAGTTAAGAAAGGTTATAATACTAATTTTTAGATGAGTTAAGTCAAAAGCCGGTTCAGCCTCAAACCCCGCAGTTTGCATTCCTTAAGATGGTCCTTATAAATGGATATCAGTTAAGCCCTTCTCGGTATCCTTCATCATTGCCAGGTAAGGGCTATAACCTTCTTTTTATACCGGGCTGTGTCAATGCGGTCCGGTCTTTTTTACTCACCTGCATATTTGCTGTAATCTTCAATAATGACTAACCAGAGATCTAGACAAGTGAGTTTTGTCAATGCACGAAAACCTCCATGCGCGCTCTATACAAATTTGGCATCAGACAAAGTGCATATAGTGAGGATCTTCATCCCAAGATGAGGCTGGAATCTTTAGTAGATATGTTTTACAGACCATAACTTTTGTGAGATCAAAAAAGCTATCATCCATTACAGCTATCGATACTCACGCAATACTCACATTTATGATTCATGTGCTTATATGCACTTTCCTAGACGCCAAGGGTTATTGAAATCTTATAAAGCTATATTCACTGTTGATGAAATAAATCTTTTACTGAGAAAAGAGATTTACCATTCTTGCAACCATTGCGTTGGGTGTGTGAGTATTCCGAGTGCATACAATAAGGCTTCCCCATCATCACGTACAGACTTCCAACAGGAGATCGACAACTGAAGGACTTTAAGATTGTCTTGCTACGAGTTTTGTGGCCCGCTGGCGAGGAAGGTGAGGCCTTTTGCATAACGCGGGTTAGCGGCAATTGGAACTGCGGCATTGCCCATGCTGGCCTGCTTAAGATGCTCCCCCTGAGCTGCACGGGACATAACGAAGGGACAAGAGCGGATAATCATGCTGCGTTATGTAAAAAGAAAGCAGCTTGCATGACAGCGGGCCGTGCACGTCCGGGGCGGAACATGACAGGCTAAGGCTAGTTTTTTTGTTGTTGGGTTAATTACTATCAAGTCTATTAATTTTTTTAATCATATCATTCAGGTTATATAATAGATCATTTTTTCTTTTATTATCGAGCTTTTCTCCTTGATATATGCTCTTATTCTTAATTTCATTACACCATCCATTTACCAGCTTAATAGCGCTGCCTGGTGAGATCCTTGGGAAAATGATATATTTCTTGATCTTCCATGTATCGTTCACTTTAACTAATGTAATGTTTTCAACTTTGATATTCTTTTTTTGTTCCAAAACGAGTTGTGGAGAACTATTCAAAGTGGCTAATATTGTGTACTCTACAGGAATAGTAACAGTTCCATCCCCATTATAATTTTCCTCTAATACTTTATATTCAGAGACTATTATAAACCTATCCCACCCTGGCTCATCATAATCTTTACCATCCTTCATATAGTCATCCATTTTATTAATATCCCCAATTGGTGTTCTTTCCCCATTATAATCAAGCTTACAATATTTACTAACAATATCTGATGGAGATGTAGATCCCCACAAAGGTATTCCATGCGTATAAAAAACAAATACAATCAAATAGACTACAGTCCTTAATAGACTATTAAAATTAAATTTATACATGGCTTAGTTCTCCTTATCTAAAGTAATTACAAATTATTTAGGGCTGATCCGGTACTTTCAACCTATAGTATTCTGGTGTTCCATACCATATATCAGGAGAATAGGAGACACCTCTTTTAGCGCTTGACTGTAATAAAGTGGCAGGATACTGCTCATTATCTTGCCATCCTATTGCGGTAGAATTTGGATTGTAGAATCCCTCGTGATATGGCGTTCCATCTGCATGTCTAAAAAGTTCTATATCCCCTATTTGTGCTTGACTCGGATCTATTTTATCTATTAGACCACTGTTGGGTAGATTAGTAGTCTGTGTATATGGAAAATAATAACCTGCCATGTTAATTACTGCCCAGACAAGGTGTGAACAATCGTATTTACTATATGGTTGCCCCAATAATCCCTCAGCTATATTTATTAAATTACTACCTTGATCAGCTAATATTGTACCAGTTGGTTGATTCTCCGCAATCTGCGCACTTTGGTTCATATAAATTGCAGGATTTGCATCATTCGCGATGCCGGTATTAGCAGCAGCCAACAATAGTGGAGGCGGTATCACCTGTGTAGAAATTGTTGTAGTAGCCGCCACATTTTGAGTTGATTGCTCCGGTGAAGGAGCAGTAGTTGCAGCTTGCAGCCCTAAGTCTATTGCTTGTGCGGCCGCATTCGATAAAGCCTGCTGCAAATTCGATGAGAATGAGGTGTTTGTAGAGGCTGAATTAGAGCTCAATCCCAAGGTTGAGTTGAGATCAAGGGTTGGTTGCGGTGTAATTAAACTGGTGAGATATTCATTAAGGCTTCCAAAACCAGCGGCCAAGTAATCTAAGCCACTGGAAAATAAATCGCAGGCACCATTATATAAATCATCCAAGAAATCGTTCCCCGTCGGATCAACATATCTGAGCGGGTTGTTGGCACAATAGCTGTACCTATTCAGTGCCTGCGAATCCGCCACATTCTGAACGACATTGTCCGGGCTGATGTAGCGGCCGAGCTTGGGGTCGTAGATGCGAGCGCCCATGTGGATGAGGCCGAAGGTGTCGAGCTGAATGTGACCGGTATAGCCGTAATCCGTGGTAGAGCAAGTGATCCCTGCCTGGTCCATCCAAGTTGTGGCATTACGCCTCATTCCGAAGGGGTCGTAGCTCAGGCCGTCAACCACTCCGCCGCTTGAATTCGTGGTCACATCCGTTGAACCCAGGTGATCCTTATGGAGATAAAAAATATAGTGATCCCCTTGACCTTTATAGTAGTCACAGGTAGCTACCTGTTGGCCTTCCGCCAGAATATAATTTTTGTATTCGGTGACGGAGCCGGTTGTCACTTGCTCGAAGAGATTCCCGATGTATATCGTTGTCGTTGTGGTGGAGCCCTTAGTAAGGATCTGCTCGACGAGACAGTCGTATGCATCATAGACAAGCGTCCCGCTGGCGCCTGTCTTGGTAATCTGGGTCGGCCTGTTGAAACCGTCGAAGGAGATATTCCGGCCTGAGCTGTCGCTTATGATATTACCGTTGTTGTCATAGGTGTAATTCACCCCGCCCGCCGCAGTCACTGCGTGCGGCCTGGTGCCGCCGTAGGTGTAGGCACCCACGTCCGACTTGTTCAGGATGTTTCCGATCTCATTGTAACTATAAGTCTTGTTCTGGGGCCCTGTCACACCGGTAACCCGGTTGGCCACGTCATAGGTGAAGGTCTCGGTAAGGCTCTTGAGGTTATCTTCACGTGTGAGAAGGTTACCCAGGGTATCATAGGTATAGGAGAGTGACTGGACACTGGAGCCTGTTGTAATGGCTGTGAGACGGCCTGTTGCCGGATCAAATGTATTGTCGGTTACCAGGCTGTTACCAAGGGCCTCTTCCGTCACCTGTCCCAGGGCATTGCGTGTATTCGCAGTCCAGTATACTGTTATACCGGAAGAGCTAGTCACCTTTTGAAGGTATCCATTAGCGGTATACTGGTATACCGCAGAGAAACGGCTTGACCCCGAACTGGGATATGTTAACTGGCTCAAGCGGCTATAGGCATCATAAGAGGACGTCACCGTATAGGTAGTGCCGCTTAATGTAGTGGAGACATTTTGCGGCCTGGCTAGACTGTCATAGGTGTAGGTCTCCTGGTAGGCAGGACCGGTGACATTGGCAGGCATGCCTTTCCCGTTTGTGGCAGTATCATATGTCCAGCTATAATTCTGACTGCCTGAGATTTTAGTTAGAACACGAGATAGTTTATCATAGGTCATCTGGACAATGTTAGCTTTAGCATCCGTCTGGCTTGTGAGGTCTCCAAAGGCATTGTACGCATAGATCCAGGCACCCATGTCCGGATCATTTACCTGTGTCCTCCTGCCCCTGATATCATATGTGAGGGTAGTAGTGTTGCCTAAAGAATCTTTGATCTGCTGGAGATCCCCAAAGGGTGTATATGCATAAGTGGTCGTCTTGCTTAGGGCATCGACCACTTGAGACAGCTGCCCTCGGGCATTGGAAGTCTGAACCGCTGTCTGTGACAGTGCATTCGTGAGTTGAACATTGTTGTACCCGTTCAGGTTATATGTATAGGTAGTGGTGCCGGAGTTGTAGGCATTCTGCTGGATCACCCTGCCGAGCACATCATAGGTGAATTGGGTCACCTGGGCGTTTCCTCCCGAAAAATAATATCGGGATTTGGCAGCAACCAAACCAAGATTGTTATAGTTGGTGTATTTGGATATCGTCTGGCTGTTCATGGCCAATGTCTGCTGATAGATCTCCCTATCCAGTAAATCGAATGAGGTTGTTACCGGGGCCTTCCCGCTCTCCTGGACCTGAAGGCTGTAAGCTGCGGTTGTAACCGGGCCACCAGAGGAATAGGTAAAGGTGGTTTTGGTGCCATCGGGCCGGTCTATTTCTTCAAGTCTGTTGAAGTTATCATAGTACCAGTCGGTCGCAAGACCGTTGGGGTCGGTATAGGTCGTCGGCTTGCCTGTCTCCCACCCACAGTCATTGATCTCCACAAGCCCTGCCGGGTTGGTCTTTGTGATGTGGAATTCAACGGGATCATAGGTATAGGAGAAAGATGTTACCCGGTTTTCCGTTGCAGATCCATTGTATCCTGTCTCCGTGATCTGGGTGAGATTAAAGTAGGCATCGTTATAGGCATAACTCCGCGTAAGATTCACTGTCTGGTCGCCACTGGGCTCAATAGTCTCAGTGGTGAGTAAGCGGTGCGTTGTGTCATAGGAATAAGAAGTGGTCCGCGTAGCCGTAACATTCTGGTTGTTCGTACTCTGGATAGTTTGCTGGCTCACAAGGCCGATCATCCAGTTCGTACCATAATCGTTGGCGTAATATTGGTAGGTATCCGTTTCCTGGAAGTTATCATATGTATTACTTCCGACAAGCGTTGAGACAGTCGTTACTTTTTGCTGGAGATCCCCATAATCAAGATAGCTGTAGACCTCCTCTGTTATGGTTACCGGCGTTGCAGACTTAGTGAGGAGATAATCATCTTTCACACTTGTGGATACATAGGGGAAGTAACTTTTGGAAGGCTTATCGGGGCCCTCATAGATGAACCATTCGGTGGCTTGGTCCTCGCTCTTAGTCTCTGTCAGAGTCCCGCTGTCATAGCACTGGACATTGTAAGAATTCGCTATGCTGCTTATGATGTTACCTTTACTATCGGTAATTGACTTGGACTTCAGCAGGCCACTGAAGGGGAAACCCTGCAGATAGGTACTGCTTGTATAAAGGCCGGTCTGGTGATCGTACAATGTTGCACTCTGGAAACCCAGCAACTCTCTCCGGGCAGTATCGATACGGGCACCTGTATAGTTGTAAGTGTAGGCATTCACCCCGCCGAGGCCATTCGAGACCGTGTAATCGGAAACAACATATATGGGCCCCCGATAGTCCCTGATTATTGGATACATGGCATCATGGTTCTTCTGATATACCGAGGAATCCGTCAGGGGCTTGTAGGTGATGGACACTGCCTTTCCCAGGCCATCGGTTATGGAAGTGATGATGTCTTCCTTTGTCGGATCTTGGGGAACAATGAAGATAAAACGATTATTGACATCCTCGATACATACTTCAGCCTTCCCGCAGCCAGTGAAATCGGCAGGACTGATTGCTGTGGTTGCTATAGGAATGCCGTTAACAGTCCACTGATAATCTACATATCCATGCCCGTTCCAGATGGATACATTATAACTATTGGGGATACCCCATAGTACATTGCCAGAAACAACTTCAATTCCATCCTGTACTCCATCACCATTGAAATCTCCCTGTTGATCATGATAGGTAGGGCCGTTTGAAGAAGATGAATATGGGAATCCGAATCCCGAAGAGAGGTTGATCAGATTATTGTTGGTTAAGCAACAAACATCCGCTCTGCCATCACCATTCATATCCCATATCATCCAGCCGTTATTAGCGTATTGACCTAAATTGCCATAGTTTGGTTGATAGTTGAATCCAGTTCCTGTGGAAAACCATACTACCGGGTTTTGTTGGACAACAATAATATCCGTCATCCCATCACCATTGAAATCACCTATATCAAAGTTAGAATAATTTCCTGGATTATCCCCAGGAAACCAATCCGGATGAAAGTCAAAACCACTCCCGTTCGAGGTCCAGACATAGGTCTTCTTATTCACTTTATCTACCGAGACGATGTCGGTCATCCCATCGCCATTGAAATCCGCGGTACGGGTGATCATATTTCCGCTGCTGGGATTCTGCAATATCTTCCCGTCGGTGCTCCATTGATAGGGCCCGTTAAACCCGTTACCATTTGATAGGTAGACCCAGGCATTCCCATTGTTATCTATGACAAGCATGTCCGTCAGCCCATCACCGTTAAAATCCCCAACAAAGAATTGAGCATATTGAGAATTCGGATTATTCTGCCAGCTATCCGTAGCCCATTTATTCCATTTACCATCGACACAAACGAATGTATCACATGTTCCTAAGGGAATATTATTTATTCTGATTATGAGCTGTGCCTTTCCTTTGCCGGTAAAGTCCCCTATCAGGGCACTGGATAGAGTGTAATTATGGGAAGGGATACCATCAAATATTTGCGGCTGAAATCCTAGTACGTTTGTATTGTATGTGAATGTAGTCGGCGGCAGGCTATTCCCACTACCATCGTATTCCGTGATGCTTATAAGCCTGCTTCTCTGTGCGACTCCGCCATATTGGTAACCAAGCTGGTAGTTCGATATCATCTGGGTACCGACATATGTCTGGATTGCATGGAGGCGGTCGGTCATATTCACGAGGGAAGAATTGGCATATGAAAGCATACTGTCTTGCCGTGTTTCATATTGGAACACCACGGAGCATCTTGCAGTAGGTGAATATGCATAATTGATACAGCTGGTGTAATATTCTCCGGATGAATTCCCTGAATAACTTACTGTCATGTAGTTGCCGCATCGGTCCTGGATCTTGTTCATGGGCCATACTGCAACATCTGAGCGACCAACGGCCAAGACCTTGGAGTCTGTGGTGTTGCCGAATTCCATGATCATGCCGTCTTTCGTCCATACCTTAAAGTAAGAAGGGCCTACACCTGCAGTGCCATAAGAGATGATCTTTGAGAACTCATCCCGCTCGGTGCGGTAAACCGAACCGTCCTGCCCATAGGTGCCTGAGACGCAGATGAGGGTGTTGCCGTTGATGGCGAACCGGTCGTTTGTATCATAACTGACTGAATGGGTGATTCCGTCTCTCATGTTTACCGTAGATCTTCTCGTGATAACAGGGATGCCTGTCAGATACCACCCCAGTCCGAGGAGGCCGTTGCCGGACTGGCTGCTGTATTTCAGGCTTAAGTGAGGCTCAATGCCCTTGATCCCAACAGGAGTCTTGATGGGGATAGTATATTCTGCAGCTCCATTGAGCTCGTTCACCTGGAAAGAGCCCGGTGTATATCCTGCTAATTGATTTGCTCCCGTGGCAAAAAGCCCGATGGCGAGGAATATTGAGAGAAGAACAGTGCCGATTAGTCCAAATACCTGACCTCTGCGAAGCATATACACCCCCCCAATAAGTTATCTCATACAAACTCAGCAGGTGCAAAATTGCACATAGCTATACTTAGCTAAAGGATTAACACTTATTAAGTTTTAAAGGGGGCTATTAAATTACATAAAATATGTATTATTTTCCATAATAATATCCTCTTCATTAATGTCAAGATACATTTCTAATTTATCAATGTGCTTCAATACCCATAATGCCCTGGCAGGAAAAATTTACGCGGGGAAAAGTATGGTCACTGCCCGTTCTCGCATGCCTTGGCATGCACAATTACCAGATGCCGGGAGTCCATCGAATACTGTGCATTGTAGGCATGAATGCTCTTGTTAGAAGTCATCTTTTTTGCGTATTCATTATCCGTAACGTTGCTCCTGATCTCCTTTTCCGCCGTACCTATCCTGCGAGAAGTGGGGTCATTAAGGATTTTCTGATACCGTTGATCTCTTCGATAACTGGTGAATCCAAGGTATTCTAAATATTCGAGGTTCTCAAAAGAGATTTATATACAAAGCTATTCGATCCCAGATTCCATATATCGTTATACAAGTTTATTCTCTCAGAAGGTACATATAGCGTGAGGATAGCGAAAGTCAGGTTGTTTTAAAGGTATCATCAGCAGATCATAGCTGTAAGATAAGATCGTATCTTCCGAGGTTTTCTATCTCTCACGCCCCAGGCCTTTGCCGATATCTTGAGCAAGGTCAGGGCTCTTCGGTTTGGCAGGAGACATATTTTGTCCGTTATAGGCTACATAGCGGTGCATCTGCATATGATCATATTCGTTATTGTAGGGCACCATATACCGAGTTCCTTTATTCTCGATCACAGCAAACTTGTTCTCGCCAATCGTTTCTATTTTGGTAAAGTACCCTTCCACTGATCTTTCATTTATAAATTCTGCTTGGAGGCCCCGGTCCTTCATCTGCTGGCAGTAGAGGATCTCTGACGCATTGAGCTCTCTTTCGTGTTTCAGTTCTCGATTTTGTTGAGCGAGCTTTTGCTGTCTCTCCTTTTCTAAATCCTTCTTCCACATCTCTTCAATCTTCTGACCGTCATATTCCACGCGGCGGAATTTCATTACTGCATCCTTCCGCTCGTCACAGTCATAAGGCACCATGTAACGGGTTCCTTTTGCGGTAACGGCATGGGTATCGATCATGGCGTACTTTCTGCCAGAGACCTCCTGAATCCCAATATAATACCCTTCAACAGTTTTATCCTTTGGGAATTCTACCTGGATTCCCTTCTCTTTCATTTGCGCGACATATTTCTCTTCATCCCTTGGCCGTTGCCGTTCCTGTTCCTGGATGCGTCTCTCCTCATGAGTCAGAAATCTCTCGGCTTCGATAACTCTGTTATCCACCTCAATTCCTCTGGGCAGCCCATAGTCCACAACCAGGATCTTTGGTCGCTCTCTCCCCATGACTTTCTGCAGGTCCTCAAAGTTTTTGATATCCTCCTTTGCATAGTACATGGTCACATTCTCTCTATGCCTACTCATGGCAACGTAGGCAGTATGTTTATCAAAATGCCGTGAGCCGAGAACAAAGGTTTGGTCCAGAGTTGAGCCTTGAGTTTTATGCACGGTGGCTGCATAACCGTGGTCAAAATCTTTGTACATGCTCGTATCGATGGCGACCCTGTCGCCCTTATCGAGTTTGACGGTCATGGCTGTCCGATTGATGTTTTCAACGGTTCCGAGAGAACCATTTCTTACTCCGAGAGAATGCTCATTACGCAGGAATATGATTCTATCTCCTGCACAGAAATGCCTCTCTCCTTTTTCGGTCATGAAGGTATGTTCGTACCCTCGAAGTTCTCCATGAGTTTTCCTGTGTTCTCTCGCCCCCTGGTTCAATTCATTCACATCCCTATTCGTGTAAGCCATCATAAGGCTCATTTGGTTTTTCTGTTTCAACTGGAGATTAGCCCATTCTTCAAGCATCTGATCCTTTGCCTCTTGTCTTGTTTGGAGTTCATGAATATGTCCGTGGTGATGGTACATTCTTAAGGCTTTCTCCGCCTGTTCACTGTTGCCGGAAAATTCTACGGTTGCTTGTTTCTGCCATTCAACATGCTGTCTTCTTACTTCGGCAAGTTCCACGTACCCTGTCCTCTGGATGATGCCTCGGAACGATCCTCCGGCTTCGATTGACTGGAGCTGTTCATTGTCTCCCACCAGGATCACTTTTGCTCCTGCTTCATGAGCGTGTTCTAAGATCTTATGCATCTGACGGGTGCCGACCATACCTGCTTCATCGATCACCAGGATCTGGTCTTTGCTGAGTACATTTCTCTCATTTTCCCAGTCCTCCAATTGTCTGAAGATGGTTGTGCTTTCTATGCCGCTTTCATTCTGGAGGCTTTCTGCTGCGATGCCTGAAAGCGCAAGGCCTCTTACCCGGTATCCTCCTGCTTCATAGGCTTCCCTAACTGCACCGAGGGTATAGCTTTTCCCTGTTCCTGCACGACCGATCATGACGGAGATATCTCCACTCTCTACCATGTTTCTGAATGCTTTCTCCTGTTCCTGACTCATGGTGTAATTCTTGGCTATCTGGTTGATAATATCCTTCTCAAGGATATGACCTTCTGAAGATTTCATTGCTCTCGCATTATTGAGCATGGTCTTCTCGTTCATCAGCATGGTGCGAGTACAGAACAGGTCTTCTCCCTTCTCGTTTTTCCCGACCCTGACAAGCTCTTGGCAGTTCTCAAGGGCAGAGAAAACACGGTTGAACTGATCTGCATCAGCGCTGTGCCGGAAGGCAAAGTCCATGATGTCTTCCCGTTTGAATACTGCATCATAGTGTCCCACATGTTTGAGGGCCTTCCCGGGATCGTTGATGATCCGGTCTCCGTTTTCCCGGCATATCCTCTGGTACTCTTCCAGGCGTTCAAGTCCTCGTGTGTCTTGCAGGTGGAGGTATCCCTTGGGTAGGTATTTCGCTGCTATCCCGATTTTAATTTGTGGTTCAAGATCTATGTCCCTATCTACAAAGCTTCTGTGGTCAACCTGAATGTCATAACCAGCTTGAAGCAGGTGCCGGTTCTGGACGACGGCCCATTGTTCTCTCCAGGTATAGATATTGATTTTATCATCCCAGGATCTCACTTTTTTGCCAAAACCTTCTTCTGAAATCTCTCTCAGGGTAAGCATGATATGGGCATGGGGGTTCTTTTCTTTTTCATGAATGCAGATATCGGCTGCCATTCCCTTATCCACGAACTGGGTCTGTACATATTCCCGTACCAGTGCAATCTGCTGTTCGAGGTTCAGTTCTTTGGGAAGGGCTACTTCAACTTCCCGTGAAAGCCGGGAGTCTTTTCTCTTTTCCGATCTCTCCACTTCGTTCCAGAGGGTCTCCCGGTCTTTCCATCTCTCCGGAGCGTTTTCCGGGAGGATTATTTCTGCATGGGCAAGGTCTTTCTTCTTTGTATAGTCGAATGTTATGCCTTGCCGTTCATCATAGAGCTTCTCTCGTGACCGGTACGCTGCCGCTGAAACAGCGCTTCGTCCTGTCGATCTTGAGATATGCTTTATGGTGAGGTGATAGTTCGCCATCTACCTTATCCTGCTTATGTCTTCAGCACTCGCACACGTCGGTACCGACGCGGAAGTGCGCCTTTCCTTCGTAAAGTATTTAGCCCTTCGGTCTGCTCGTGCATGGAGGTAGCCTCGTACTTTACATCAGGTCCCGATGTACTACCGGGATAAAGGAAAACCATGGAAAGCTCTCGTTTGACATCCAACCTCACACAAATTAAAACATTTCAATACTTGTACTTATATTATTTATGAATGTGAGATACAACAGAAAAATTAATTTCCTTTTATTGCTCCACTACTATTCCTTGAGACCCAATTCCGAGTTTAATTATCTGATAGTCCTTCGATAAAGTTCATTAGCATTTCAATTTGCACAAAAGTTGTATTTACTTTATGAGGTGGATATCGAGTCCACCAATATGTAGTCGGTGTCACGTATAGAGATAAAATTCTTGGGGGTTTTTCTAGATCAAGTGGCCAATTGAAAGCCCTTGCTATTGTAGCCCAATGATCCATAAGATATTTCTGTCGTTTATTAATCTGACGAAAATGCCCCTCATCTTTACCCGGTATTCCAAAAATTGTTTCTCTCAGAGTCTTCGCATCCTTGATGCAATAGACAGGTAGAATATTTTTACATTCAATATTGAGAATAGTATTTGCTTGAGGGTAAAATGCTAGTACGTCATAATCTCCCAAATCCTTAGGATGATTACCAGCCTTATCCAAACGATGAAGTTTTGCGCTAGGAATTACATGCATCGTGAATCTCTTTACAATCTCGGCTGCTTTAACTTCGACCTCATTATCAAGAAGTTGCTTCCATTTCTGTATGAGGAGATCGATATTCTTCTTATCAATATCTATGGGTAAAGTACCAGATGATGGAGAGCCTGACCAGATGATTCCTGCACCACGGGTTGCATATGGACCCCATATATATTTCTGATCTTTTTTTATTAATGGCCTTATTGTATAGCGTGCGAAGCGTTTTTTGTGTTCCCATACAGGTAAATCATCGCATGGATGTTCATCATTGAGCACTCTTAATACTTCATCACTTTTAAGCGTTAAAAAATCAAGTATAGGGTCGATCTCTTCAATCCCAATGCTATCAATGGCTTTTTGTGCAACTACTGCGATTTCATCTTTTGTAGCAGAATAACTCGGCGCTACAACAACCGCCTCAGCATGTTCTGGCCAATGAGTTAGCATAATCATTACACTAATGAGGTTAGTAAATCTGAATCCATAGTCCTTGTGAAAAGCTTCATCCAATTCTGGCATCTGCTCTTTAATAAATTTGGGATATTTAATTGCATCCTTCGTGTTACCAATAATCCCAAGTCGTAACTGAGCTTGTTCCTGAGCGAATTGGGTTTCCTTTTCATTTATGTCTTCACTATACTCAACCTCAATTAGAAAATCTTGATCGATAGTAAGACCTACTGGGTTGATGTCATAATGTATAATGTCGCTTGCTTGGATAATCACAAAAAACCAATCAATGAAAGCAAGGAGACGGCAAGCCTGTTCTTCCGAAATGACTTGCTTCCCGGCTGGCTGGAGTTGAACAAATTTCTCAATTAAATAACGATAGCTACGATGTATTCGAAGGTAATCCTCTTCATTCTTTGAATAGAGCTCTTCCCGGTTGTAATCCACATCATGTTCAAGTGAATGCTCGATAGTCATCCTCTCACGTTCTCGTCGATCCAAAATTGCATCCGCCCAGCCGATTATTTTTGGAATCGAACTTTCAAAGTTAAACTCCTTCACTATCTTGTTGATCTCTGTGAACACCTCCTTACGCAGAACATTCAGCTTGTCTTTTGCAGTAGCAAGATCGTACTTGCCCTCTGGTAAGCCCGCAAGCATTGCTAATTCTGCAAGTCGTTTCTTCGCAAGTTTGAAATGATGTGGCAAAGGTTGACATGGCTTGATCAGCTCCGGAAAAGATGCCGGCATTTTTTCGGTGAAGAACATGAATCTTGGTTTTCCTGTTTTCCCTTTCTCAATAATATCTATAATGCCCTTTATCTTTGGATCATGGCAACGGGAATCAATTTTGCGCATAATCTCCAATAGTAATGCAGCCTCCATAGATCGATCCTGAATTTCCAAAAAAGATTGCCTGATTATTTCTTCATTGAAGACAATTCTCACACCAATGGTCAATGTATCTAGGATACTTACATCAGCACACCAGGCTGTTGTTTCAGCACTAAGGTGCCATAAGTGCTTAAATTCAGTATTCATATTTACAAGAGAAAAGGGAAAGAATAGGACAAGGATCTCCTGATTTTTCTCAAAAACTCTATGTACTCCAATAACATCTTTATATTGATATAAATTATCTTCAGCGCACTCCATCAAGAAGTTAGAGATATATCCCTGTTCAAATGACATTTTATCAAATGGAGCTGTAAAGAAGGCATGAACCTTACCTATTTTAAAATGAAGTGTAGAACCAAAATATGACCTTGCTGCTAACCTAATCCTCCGTGGACCCTCCTTTATTATTTGCCAACTGCGTGGATTGCCAAAGAGACCTCTCTCAGGATAAAGACTCCAAAACTTGGCTAGCGACTCATATCGAAAACGACTACCCCAATGGGGGTCGATCATCACCATGTTGGGAGTTAAAGCACCACCAATTAAAACTCCATGCATATCTTTATAAGATGCGAACTTATCGAGTAACGAAGTTAGGGGTGACATAAAAGATTTCTCAATTTCCTCCAAATACTCAAGAAAGTCAGAAAGTTCATCAACCTTATAAAGTTCATCAAGAATAGCGAGCATGGAATCCATGTATTGCACTCTCCCGGGCGGTTCTTCTTTCAACTTAATTAAAAACGGACCAGTGTACGTTTGAGGGATGAGTATGAAAAGCTCTGGGGTCAAAGCATCGTCTTCTTTATCAGAACGGAATTCGACCAGCTGGTTTTTGAGGTGCATGATCAACTGGGTAGGTGGTTGTTTAAGAAATTGAATTGCTTCCTTCAGCTTAGGGGAAATATCAGCAAGTAAGCTAGTTATAACTTCCCCATCTTCAGACGGGGGTAGGATATAAAAGAGGACTAGCTTATCCCTTGATTTTATCACTACTGGAAAAATTATTTCATGCGCTGTATTTTCTCCAGAACGAGCTGATACAAACAGTAGTGAGACCTCTTCTGAAAATCGTTCCTTTACAAATCGGCAGAATCCGCCTGCGACTGACACTTCAAGAAGCCTTCCTTGCTTTATAATAGATGCTCGATATCTTTCTAATAATTCTCCCCAAGTATCGAAAAGAACCCCGGACATTCTTCTTGGTAAGATCAGGAAATGTCTGCCATCAAGCTCAACGAAAATATTAGGGAATGTACGGTCATCTGCAACAGCATCTCCGAATTTCTCTTCAGATAAAATCACTGGAGGTAATTCACCCGATTTTATACTGAAATTCTCAAGAAAATCTTTTCCGGCGATTTCTTCAAAGTTGAGCAATTTATATACATGAACTGCTTCGTTCCAAAAGGATTCGGATGGAATACCTGTCTCTCCGGGTGATACTGTTAGCCCATTTCTATCTGGCTGGGATGAAATGCTTGTTATAATCTGGTCCTGTATTGACAATATAGATTTTAATTCATTCATTGGAGAGCGATGTGCTAATTCCATGTACTTTTGATCAACTGGTTCATAGAGAATCTGAAATAAAGTGAGATAATCAAATACATTAGAAAGGTCACAACCATAAAAGATATGATACCTTTTTTCATTAAGTTGAAATTTAACTTCTCCCCAGTCCAATTCTGGAACATAATCTTCCAGCATAATGAAGTCAGGAGCTAGGATGTATAGCTTATTCAAAAATTCCTGAAATTCTGAATAATTATTTATAGCTGAAGTTTTTGCATATTCATCCGGCTTCAAGGAACAAAGAATCATGGAAAACAAAATATGTTTCACTGGACTCGCGATATTGGGTAACCAGAGATGAGATACAAAAAGAGTTGTTGCTATATCTTCAATAGAATAACCTCTGTAGAGATTTTTTATTGATTCAATAACATCTGCAAACGTTCTATCATTAGGGTGTGTCATTCGCTATTCATCCCCTTAAATAAACCACTTCTTATCCTCTTTTTTAAATATGCTTGAATATCTGTTACAAAATTTAGAACCTGTCAATACTTTCACACTAATATGCTTAAAAGACATTAAGTTCTACTGGTTATAGTAACAAAATAAGCCCCCTCCGCTTGCTCAGAAGCAGCACGCCAACATGTAAACATGTTGTCATGCTGCTTGCAGCGCTTCGGGGTCTCCTATGGTCACATTTTGTAACCACTCCTATATGGTGAGCCTTTCTGGCTTCCCTTTCTCCGGTCGTTCCTCCCTTCCCCTTCAATCATTTGCGAAAGGGGCAAGGGAGGAAAAGTTGGTTTTTATGTTTAAAGACAAAGGAGGAAGAATTCATGATCAACTTGCTTGTTGTAGCAGTAAGCATACACACGTTCATGGGTGGTTTTACTCATTGGAAAAAGTCCCAGTTCTACAATGATTGTTCCCCAAATCTCATAACAGTGAATCCATCCGAGTCATGAACAAATTGGGTAATTGTATGACTGAGAAGATTAGACCACCCAAGAGATTGTACTCGATACCGGAAGCGGCTGTTTACCTGGGAAGAACGGATTGGGCTATCCGCGAGATGGTCTGGGCAGGGAAGATTCCTTGCATCAGGGATGGAAGGCGCGTGCTCCTTGATGTTAACGACATGGACAGATGGATTGAGAAGCAGAAAACTACCTTCTCCTTTTGAAGCTTTCCTCGTTTTGTGGCCGGTAGTATAATTACGAGGAAGGGTAAGCCTGATAATTGCAGGGCTTTACTTCAAATCCATGGAGAAAGGAGGAGTGCTGAAGCCGTGCCCACGGCAAAGAAAGGATCAGTTCATGGGAACTGCTTATAAAAGAGGAAAAGTTTGGTGGATCAAGTATTATCGGGACGGCAAGCCGTACAGGGAGTCAGCGCACTCAAAGAAGAAATCCGATGCGGATAAATTGCTCAAGCTCAGGGAAGGGAGCATCGTGCAAGGCACCTTCCAGGGGCTTCAGGTAGAACGAACCATGGTTAATGAGCTGTTGGACGACATTATTGCAGAATATAGTCTCATGGAGCGGAAGTCTTGTGAACGACTCCGATACAGCACGGAACATCTCAGGGATTTCTTCGGCAATCTGAAGGCCTGCAAGGTGACAACGACTCATGTTCAGCAATACATCTTTGACCGTCAGAAAGCAGGGATGAAAAACGGAACCATCAACCGGGAGTTAAGCGCTCTCAGGAGGGCTTTTACCCTTGGGTTCCGGCATACACCTCCCAAGGTGACAATGATGCCCCACATCCCAAAGTTGAAAGAAACCAACGTACGAACTGGATTCTTTGAGTACGACGAGTATGTAAATCTCAGAGATGCGCTTCCCTCTTACCTCAAGCCTTTATTGATCGCGGCTTACTATACGGGTATGAGACGCGGAGAGCTTCTTGATCTTCAGTGGCATCAGGTCGATATCTGGAATCACAGGATCATCCTTGAACCCGGAAGCACGAAGAACGGGGAAGGCCGGGTTGTTTACATGTTCGGTGAGCTTTTTGATGTCTTGCTCGCACAAAAGAAAATCCGTGATGCCAGATTCCCGGAGTGTCAGAATGTGTTTTTCTTTCATCATAACGGGCAGCCGTTCAACAAAGATTTCAGGACTGCATGGGAGAAAGCGCTTATCAAAGTGAAACTTGAGGGGCGGCTCTTCCATGACCTGAGACGTACTGCGGTACGGAATATGGTCCGGGCCGGTGTTCCTGAAGTGGTGGCGATGAGGATCTCCGGACACAAGACAAGGGCTGTATTTGACCGGTACAATATCACCAGCGAAGATGACATCAGGCTAGCTTGCGAGCGGCTTTCAACCATGTATCAGGAGAACGCCGAGACACTCTCACGGGCACAGGATGGGCACAATTTGGGCACACTCTCGGTTATCAGGGGGTTTAAGAGATGATCGCACTGAGAAAAACTTCAATAAAATTAATGGTGCGAGAGAAGGGACTCGAACCCCCACGGTTTTACCCACTGGATCCTAAGTCCAGCGCGTCTGCCAATTCCGCCACTCTCGCACACGAAAATATTTTTTTATGGTCAACACTTATTCCGGTACTTGTTTCAGGTCAATGATCTCCATCCGGTGATTCGCCTCCGGGTGCTTCTTCGAAGGCCCTTGGGTGAGGATGGCAATGTCCCCTTCCACCTCATGCTCATGGAGCCATGACCTCACATAAGGCCTCCAATCATCAGGATATTCGGCTTCCTGAGCGCTTTGGACACCATAAGAGAACTGGAGTTGTTGACACGTGAGCTCTGATCTGCTCATGGCAACAATCCATACCGGGAGCCTGAAGCGTGTAATACTCCTGGCCATGGCCCCGCTGTTGGTGGGGACAAACACCGCCGCCGGTGAAATATGCTTGAAGATTGCCTCTATGCTGAACACAACCAGATCACTTATCCTGCTTGTCTGTATTTCCGTGATCTCCCTGAGCCTCTCCCTCAGACGATATCCGGGACCGTACGGCTCGGTAACCGAAGCAATCCTGCCGAGCATCTCTACAGCCTCTAGAGGATACTTGCCCATGGCCGACTCACCCGAGAGCATGACGCAATCGGTGCCGTCCAGTATGGCATTTGTCACGTCCGTCACCTCGGCCCGTGTGGGTCTGCGGTTTTCCGTCATGGATTCAAGCATCTGGGTTGCGGTAATAACCGGTTTTCCGCGAATGATCGCTTTCGCCATGAGCTCTTTCTGGACTATTGCAATCTTCTCGATGGGGATCTCCACACCAAGGTCTCCCCTGGCGATCATTATGCCGTCTGATGCATCGAGGATATCGTCGATGTGATCAAGCGCAGCCGATCGTTCGACCTTGGCAATGATGAAAGGATGGTAATCGATTGCCTCTGCAGCCTCGCGCACTGCACGGATATCCGCCCCTGAGATCACAAAGGATTGACAGACCGCATCCAGGCCCTGCCTGGCGGCAAAACTCAGGCATACATGATCCTGCTGAGTGAATGCGCTGATGCCCAGATCGATGCCCGGCAGGTTGAGCCCTTTGTGGGAGCGCAGTTCCCCTCCTACAAGGACCTTGCATTCCACATTGCTTTCTTGGACCCTGGTGACCTCAAGCGCAATGAGCCCATCATTTAAGAAGAGCGTATCCCCTGCCTTGACAGCCTGGGGGAGGCGCTTGAAGCTCACCGATACCCTGTTCTCATCACCCGCTACCTCTTCGGTAGTGAGCGTAAAGCCATTGCCCGGCCTCAATTCAACCGGCTCTTGGGCCATAACCCCTATACGCATCTTGGGCCCGGGCAGGTCGCCCATGATGGTAAGTCGCTTTCCTACAGATTGAGCCGCGGCCCTCAGATCTTTAATCACCTGTTCGTGGGAGTTAAAATCACCGTGAGAAAAATTCAGGCGGGCGATATCCATCCCTGCTATGATCATCCGCTCCATGATGGAACGAGTCCTGGAAGCAGGCCCGATGGTACATACGATCTTGGTCTTATGATTGGGCAGTCTCATATCTCAAGCTTCCAAGAAGCCTGGAATATTGTTTGTAGGAGCGCCTTCAGGCGCGATTACTTCATCGCGGCTAAAGCCGCTCCTCCATATCATCATGACAATCACGCCCAGCAAATCAAACCCATATCCACCGGGTAGATGAGATTCGTATGGGACGGCAGTATCCTCACGGAATACCCGAACCTGCCCGTATCATCGCACGTGATGCGGGCCTCAAAGACATGGACACCCTTGCCGAGCTCCTTGATGTGATCCATCATCACATCCTTTGCCCCATTGAGGTTACCGGCATCATCGATGTTCCCGTAGTATACCCGTACGCTGACGTCATACGGGTTGATGGCGCCAAGCTTCACCTCGGCGCGGATCGTTATGTCGCTGTGCACCGCGACCTCGTCCCCCCCCTCATGACTGATGTCCTGCACCGTCACATCGCTCCAGCGCGATGTCAATGTGTCCTTCCACTTGACCACCTGGCGTACGTTCTTGAAATTGTCACCCATTAAAGTCTTCACGTTCAGGGCTGCGGCCATATAGCACCTGTCCGTGTATTCCTCAACCATGCGGTTGGAATTGAATACAGGACATAAGCTGCGCATGGATTTCTTCATCATGGTGATCCAGCCTCTGGGCAGTCCGTCGAGACCGCGTTCATAGAACAACGGGATAATCTCGCGCTCCAGCAGATCGTAGATGGCCTTGCTCTCAACCTGATCCTGATAGTCGTAGTTGTCGTAGACCTCGCCGTTTCCAATGGACCAACCGAGATCGGGGTGATATCCCTCCACCCACCAGCCGTCCTGAACGCTCAAGTTGAGCGCGCCGTTTGCAGTAGCCTTCATGCCCGATGTACCGCAAGCCTCAAAGGGTCGTCTAGGGTTGTTGAGCCACACATCCACGCCCTCCACGAGGTAACGTGTTATATTCATATTATAATCCTCAAGGAACACGATCTTGTCTCTGAAAGGCTCCTCGCGTGCGATGTGGATGATCTTCTGGATGATGGTCTTGCCCTCGTGATCTCTGGGATGCGCCTTGCCTGCCACGATGAGCTGTACCGGAAGCTCGCGGTTGGCCAGGATGGCCTTAAGGCGATCGATGTCCCTGAAGATAAGGAGACCGCGCTTGTATGTGGCAAAGCGCCGGGCATATCCGATGGTCAGTGCATCAGGATGCAGAGTCTCCATGGCCCTTTGGATATCCTTCGGCTTGGCACCTCGTGTGGCAAGCTGCTTCATGAGCCTTTTACGCGCAAAGGCAACCAGCCTCTCCCTGCGCCGCTGATGTGTGGACCACAGCTCGGCATCGGGTATTTCGTCGATCCGTTCCCAAACCTTTTGATTGTCCGGGTCTTCCTTCCATTTGGGGCCGAGGTACCGGTCGAAGAGCTCGGCCATCTCGTCTGAGATCCATGAAGGGATATGGATGCCGTTGGTAATAGAAGAGATAGGCACATCCTCTGTCTTGACGTGCGGCCAGATGTCCCTCCACATATCCCTTGAGACCTGGCCGTGGAGTTTGCTTACCCCATTGCGAAAGGCGGAATTCTTGAGTGCGAATACCGTGGCACCAAAACCTTCCTTGTCGTCGTAAGGGTTCTTCCTGCCGAGCGCGAGAAAGTCAGACCACTTGATCCCCGTGTCATCCACATAGGGCTTGAGATATTTTTCCATGAGCCCCATCTCAAAGACGTCATTGCCTGCAGGGACCGGTGTGTGCGTGGTGAAGACGAACGATGCCCTCACCACCTCGCGGGCGGTGTTGAAATCCATGTTCTTAATCTTCATGAGGTTACGGATGCGCTCTAATCCGACGAGAAAGCTGTGCCCTTCGTTCATGTGGTACACCATGGGATCGATGCCCAGGGCATCCAGTGCCCTCATGCCGCCGATGCCCAAAAGGATCTCCTGCCTGAGCCTGTCCTCCTGGTTGCCCGCATAGAGCCCACCCGTGATATTTCGCTCGTCAGGATGGTTCTCCTCCAGATTGGTGTCCAGTAAGTACAGCGGCACCCTGCCCACCTGGCATTTCCAAATCTGTGCCCGGCATTCCCTGTCTGCGAGCTTCAATGAGATCTTGATGGGCTTTCCACTGTCTTTCTGTTCCAGCATAAGGGCCATATGATAGAAGTCATTATCCGGTGATTCCTCCTGTTGCCAGCCGTCCCAGCTCAAGTACTGGGTGAAGTATCCATGCTTGTACATGAGGCCAACCCCGTAGAGAGGCAGCCTCAAGTCGCTGGCGCTCTTCAAATGGTCGCCGGCCAGCACACCTAACCCTCCCGAGTAGATGGGCAGGCTCTCGGTGAGGCCGAATTCCATGGAAAAATAGGCTATCGTAAAGTCAATGGGTTGGGCCAGGAGGAAGGAATATACCCCCTTCTCTGCGATGTAGTCCTCGAATTCCTCGTAGGTCTTCTTCATCTGGGAGAGGAATCCTTCGTCTTCCATGAGGTCCATGATGCGGCCCTGCGAGATACGGGAGAGCATATCCACGGGATTGTGGCCCGTCTCCTCCCAGAGGTCTCTGTCCATGTGCTGAAAGAGACGCAGACCTTTGTGGTTCCAGCAATACCAGATATTGTATGCAAGTGACAGGATGGGATTAAGCATCTCAGGAAGTGTGGGAATCACTCTAAATGATCTGATCTTCATGAAAACCCCTTTCTCCATTTACGATTTTCTCGATGCAAAACATATTACAGGTCAAAGACCATCATCCCTTTCTAAGCAGGAGGGTTTTTCAATGCCTTTTTGGCCTTCTTTGCGGCATCGGTCTTGGGGTGCTCTTTTATGAGCTGCTGCAGGATCAGCGTACCGGTCTCGTTGTCTCCCATCTTCATGAACGACAGCCCTTGTTTATAGAGGGCATCAGGCACTTTATCGCTGTCCTTGAACTTCTTTACTACCGTATCATAGCTTAAGATACCGTCATCATACTTGCCCAGGGCATAGAGGGACTCTCCCATGTAGAAGTAGGCATTACCGGCGAGTGCCGGGTCGGGATTCTGGGCAAGAAAGCCTTTGAAGTCCTGGACCGCATCGCTGAACATCCCGGCCTTGAATTTTTCCATGCCGCTGTCATAGAGCGAATTCTGGGCAGGAGCAGTCCCCTTGTTCTGAAGCTGGTCCTTGAGGGACTGGACATCCTTTTCCAGCTTGGATATCTTGGTCTCGCCTCCACCGGCCGAAGTAAGCCCTGCAGATGCCGAGATCTGGTCGATGGACCCCTGGAGCGTGAACATCTGATTCTGCAGCTCAGAATACCGATTCTGCAACTCGCCCTGCTGCTTAAGGGACTGGTCCGTGAGCTTGGAGATTTCCGCCGTCTTCTTCTCGGCCATACTCTGGCGGGATTGGAGCATATCCACCTGACTCTTGAGGGCATTGAGATCCTGCTGAGTTGCACAACCGGATATGATCAGCAATAAGATAAATAGGATAGATCGTCTCATGATTATTACTCCCCAAGAATGTCGAAATGGGCCCTTCTGTTTTTGGCCCAGGCCGTTTCGTTATGCCCCGGATCCACCGGCTTCTCTTCACCGTAACTGACCGTTGAAACCCTTTCCGAGCCTATACCCAGGAAAACAAGATAGTCCTGAGCAGCCTTGGCACGGCGCTCCCCCAGGGCAAGGTTGTATGCTGCCGTGCCCCGCTCGTCACAGTGGCCTTCGATGCGGGTCTTGATCTTAGGATGTGAGTTCAGGAAAGCAGCCTTATCGGCCAGTGCCTTCCGGGCCTCCGGCGTGAGCTCGAAACTGTCGAACTCAAAGTATATATCCGTTTTTTCAAAGGCGGTCCGAGCCTTCTCAATCGTGGACTTGCCCGAAGCGGCTCCAGCACCCTGAGATGCCTCGGACGTATCCATCTTCATGCCAGGCTGCTCGGCAGGCATTCCCGTCTGGCCGGGAGGATGCGGCTTTGAAACTTCCGGAGTTACCGGTTCCAGGGTCTTCTTCGCACAACCCATGACGAACAGGATCGCACAGAGTATTATGATGGTATATGCAATACGAATAATTCTCTTCATATCATTCTCCTCTCCACTCTTGGAGTTGTTTGTACTGTAATCCAACCCTGAGTCAGGTCAAGTTCAAAGATTTCTCATTTCATCAACGGCGACCAGGCCGGCTCGGAAAACCCTCCCCCAGAGGTGACAGGCACGGACATGGTACCCATGAGATCCGTTATGTGGATATTACCGTCTCCACCGGCAAAGGCAATGAGTCTCCCGTCGGGAGAAAAACTCGGTGATTCATCTCCAAGGCCCGACCCTGGAAGCACCCGGAAATTCGACCCGTCAGGTTTTATAGTCGCAATATAAAACTTTTCATTTTTAGCACGATAGGAAAATGCCACGAGATCTCCCCTCGGTGAGAAGGTCGGTTCGGAGTTGTATTTTCCCTCATAGGTAAGCCGCTGCACATTCTTCGTTGCAAGATCCATGATGAAGATCTGGGGGTTACCCGACCGGGATGAGCAGTAGGCCATGCTCTTTCCATTGATCGAGAATGATGGCGAGGTATCGGTTGCCCAGCCTGTGGTGAGTTTTGTCCTGCCTGAGCCGTCCAGGTTCATGATATAGATCTTGGGTGAACCGTCGATGGACAACGTGAGCCCTATCCTGCCGCCTGACGCATCGAAGGCAGGTGATGTGTTGATGCCTTTCTGCGCCGAGAGCTGTTTTACATTGTTCGTGGCAAGATCCAGCAGGTAGAGGTCCGGGTTGTTTTTCCAGTAGGATACGAATGCGATCTTTTTCCCGTCACGCGACCATGCAGGGCTCAGTACAAGGCTGCCGCCGCCACGTATGGTATTGCCTCCGGTTCCATCGCACCATATGACATGGAGCTGTTTAGCCGTTTTATCTTTTTTTATGCATGCGATCTTGGAGGAAAAGATGGGGTCTAGTCCGAACTTATTCCTCAAGACGTGATCCATGAACGCATGGACAGCCATGTACATGGTCTGCTCGCCGCTCGTGTAGGTGGCGCTCTCGATGACCTGCCCTGTAGAAACATCCACCATCTGGACCTTGAATATGCCTGTGGTGTCCTGCTTTGAAACCGTAGCGGCTATCACATAATCCGAACCGATGAGCGAGAAGTCCTTCAGTGAACCCTGCTGGACTTCGCCAAGGGGGCCCGGATTGACATAGCTCTGGGGCGAGATGAGATCGAAGATCCCTGACAGCTGGAGGTCCCTGGCGCACATGGCCCACACCGAGCCCGCCATGTCACCGGGCCCGGCATAGGTAGGCATGGCAACCTTCATCTTGCGGAATCCGCTCGCCTCGATGTCGATGTGGATCTGCTGGGCATGTACATGTATGTCGGAAATGATAAAAATTACAAAAATAAGGGCAAAGAATCTTCGCATCAATGAGCTCCTTTCGGGGGTGTGAAAGACATGGTGAACTCAAACCAGTCCTCGCCTGCAATGAGGACGAGCGGAGGCTGTGGTAATCGGCTCACCCTGCCCAGGGTAATGAGTATCGATCGGTCAAAGGGCACATTGCCCGATGATACCATGAGTTTCTTCTGGAGCAGATCACCTGTCCTGCTCACCCTGAGAAGATAGGTGGTCTGTAATGATGAATCCATTCCCTCGATCTCCGGAGGGGTTTTCCACAAGTTCTCCACCAAGCTCCTGACCCGTGCTTTCCACAGGGCGATCTCTGAAGCACTCCCTCCTCCAGGGCCATGGGCCGTTCCCGTACCCATACCGGTCTGTACCGGGGGCCTGGTCAGATTACCTGCACTCGCTGTAACCGGGCCTCCCTCTTCGGGGGTCTCCCGCTTCATTTCCAGGGGCGAGAGTTTGGGAGGGCCTTCTTTCAAGGCTCTCTCCTTCTTGACCTCTCCGAGTGAGACATGTTCGGACTTCTTGTTGAAAATGAATTTCTTGCTCTCGGGTATGGAAACGCTCTTCGATGCAGCCTCTCCGCCCGAGGGGACACCGGGAATGATTGATACCTCATACACGTCTGAGGTGTCTAATTTCTTTCCGGAAAGATCGATATCCACCAGGGTAAGGATCAACACCAGATGACAGATGAGCGATAAGATAAGGAAGTTTCTTAAAGACTGCATCCTGGCTCTTATTTATTTGCCGGAGGCTGGGTCACAAGGCCGATCTTCGTCAGACCGCTCATGCGTATGACCGACATCACCTGGACTACAAATCCGTATGGGATACTTTTGTCGGCCTGCAGGTAGACGGCCTCTACATTCCTCTGTTCCTTGATCTGGCTGAGGACCATCTCCAACCTGCCGAGTTCAACCGGTGATCCGTTGATATCAACGGTCTTGTCATTGCCTATGGTGATCACAAGATCCTGGCTCTCGCCCAAAGCCCGCGCCTCCGCCTCGGGCAGATCAACCTTCATGCCTTCCTTCATCATGGGGGCCGATACCATGAAGATGATGAGCAGCACGAGCATGACATCAACCAGCGGCGTCACATTGATTTCCGCCACATACGTCTTGGGCTTATTTGTCTGCATGGAACAACCCCCGGCGCAGAGAGTTAATGAAGTCCATCTGGAACTGGTCCATCTGGGCGCTCGCATGGGTGATGAGGCTCGTAAAGTAGTTATAGAAGAGCACGGCCGGTATTGCGACAAAGAGTCCTGCGGCAGTGGCGATCAGGGCCTCGGATATACCTGGGGCGACGGTTGCAAGATTCGCGGAGCCCATGAGTGCGATATGTCTGAAGGAATCCATGATTCCCCAAACGGTCCCGAACAGTCCGATAAAGGGACTTGCGTTACTGATGCTTGCCAGGAAACCCAGACCGTAGGAAAGGTCCATGCCCTGCCGTGCGTGGGCATTGCCCAACCTGGCCTCGATGTTTATAAGCATGGACTGATTGACCATGCCCGTCCTGCCTGAGAGTTTATTCACCTCATCAAGGGCCTCATCGAACATCTTAGACACGGGACAATCACCAGCCTTTGCAATGGTCTCCTTGAGCTTCACCATGCTTGGGCTCTTGGCAATCATGTCCAGTATCACCTTCGCCCTCTTGCGGGCCCTGGTAAACATGATCCACTTCTGAATAATGATACCCCATGAGAATATGGAAAATATGAAGAGGACCAGTAACACGAGTTTAACCACAGGGGCAGCATCCACGATCATGGCCCCGATATTACCCCTGAACTGGGCTGTCGCTGCATATGCAGTGGATGTCAGTAATGGCATTCACAACCTCCTTAAATTTTGTTTGGGTATAAAAGTTATATTATCAGCATCACCTTACCTCGCGCGGCTCGGATCCTTGGGTAGCGTGATAATAAAGGTCGTGCCTCCGGGGTTTGAGATGAAGGTGATGGCGCCTGAATGCAGCTTGATAATCCGATATGAGATAGAAAGCCCTAACCCGATCCCCTTTGGTTTCGTAGTGAAGAAGGGATCAAAGATCCTGCCTTTGACTTGATCGGGTATACCCTTGCCCGTATCGGACACAATAACCTCCATGCGGTCATCCCTGTCGGTAAGATGGACCTCCATCCTCCCGCCGAACTCCATAGCCTGGACGGCATTGATGAAGACATTCATGAGGACCTGCTGTATCATGTGGGGATCGGCCTTGATCATTGCCCTCTTGGGTGGGTGAAACTCGATGATCTCCACATGATTCTCACGGGCTGTATCCTGCACCATGTACACCGCATTCTCGATGATCTTCTTGAGATCGCATGAGACGATGGAGAGCTCTCTGGGTTTGGCAAAATCGAAAAAATTGAGCAGCAGCTTATTCAATCGATCGATCTCTAAAATGATGCGTGAGACATAGGCCCTGCGGTGATCACCAACCTCCAGCTCCTCATTCAAGGCCTGTGCAGTGGTTTTAATCCCGGCCAGAGGATTGCGTATCTCATGGGCGATACCCGAGGTAAGCTCGCCCACGGATGCGAGCTTATCCATCTTCAGGATCTCTTTCTGGAGCTGATGGATCTCGGTGATGTCCGAGAGGAATACCACGAAGCCGCCCTTCTTGAGCTTATGCTTGATCAGCCGGATGGTTATCCTTTCGCTCCCTTTGGTCCGTATCATGGTCTCTTTCTTGAATGAATCGTGCTCGATGAGGCCTTCGATGTTGATCTCCGGGAGACTGGACTCATCAATACCCAGAAAGTCAAATGCCGCTTTGTTTGCATAGGTCACATTGCCGTCTTCCTCCGCAAGCATGACGCCAGCGGGCAGCATCTCGAGAATCTTCCCAAGGACGTCCTTATCCATGGAACCCATATAGCCAAGTCCCCTCAAAACTTCCAGCGAAATCTCTCCCTAACATGGCACTTTTTTCATAGCCTTGGTATTCATTTAATATTTTGATATTTCATAATAAAAGACTAACAAAATAGTGAAACTTCATGTTGACTTTAATATACCATTTAATATATAGGCATAAAGTGTCAATAAGTGTCATATTTGTGGGGGTAAGCGGTGTTGAAAGGGCATTACATTAACTCCATTAATGAGAAGGGTCGGTTAAGCATCCCCTCAAAGTTCAGGGATATCCTGAAAGAATGGGGAACCGAGAACCTTATAGTCACCAAGAGCATCGACCGCTGCCTTCTGGCGTTCGCCCCCGATGACTGGGAGCGGGTGGCAAAACTGGCATCGGGACTTTCCAATGTGAAAAGGGAAGATATCTGGTTCAAGCGGCATGTCGTCGGCTCGGCCGAAGAATGTCTCCTCGATGCACAGGGCAGAATCCTCATCCCGTCCGGCCTGCGCGAGTATGCAGGCCTCAAGAAGAAATGCCTGCTTGTGGGTATTGTGGACCGCATCGAGATCTGGGATCAGGACACGTATAACAAGAGCATGGAGGAGGCACTCGAAGACTCCGAGAAGTTGCGCGAAGGGCTTGCGAAGCTCGGTCTGTAAGACGATGGAGCACACAAGCGTACTTCTTTGGGAGGTCTTGGATGTGATGAGGCCCCATAGTGGCGGGAGATATTTCGACGGCACCCTTGGTGGCGGTGGTCACGCCCGTGCCATCCTTGAAGCCAGTTCTCCCGGCGGCGAACTCACCGGATGCGACCTCGACCATGAGGCAGTTTCACGCCTCAAAGAGTCCCTGGCACTTTATGGCACTCGCTCCCATTTATTTTGTGCCAACTACACCGAGATAGATCGCTTATGCTCCCAACTCGGATGGGAACATATCGACGGGGTTATCCTCGATCTCGGGATGTCATCCCTTGAGCTTGATGATGCCGAACGGGGTTTCTCCTTTTCCACCGAAGGCCCTCTCGATATGAGGTACAATCAAGATCAAAAACTCGATGCATGCGCGGTGGTGAATACCTACGATGAAGACACGCTCGGCCGGATCATCTCCATCTACGGAGAAGAACGCTTCGCAAGGAGAATTGCCCGCCGTATAGTGGAATCCAGGCCCATTGCCACGACAAAGGCACTTGCTGCAATTATCAGTGCAGCCATCCCCAGAAGGCTCTGGCCGAAGAGGATCCACCCTGCTACCAAGACCTTCCAGGCCATCCGCATGGAGGTCAACTCCGAACTCGATAACCTTAAAGATTTTCTGACCAAGGCTGCGGCATTACTCTCAAAAGACGGTGTGATGGCGATAATCTCATTCCATTCACTCGAAGACCGTATCGTCAAGCAGTTCTTTGCGGGTACCTCGACCGCCCTCCTGAGCCGCCGGGGACTTCCCATGCCACAGGAAACCCCGGCGGTCATTTTTACACGGATCACGAAGAAACCCGTTATGGCTTCCTTAGAAGAGATCCGGGCAAACCCCAGGGCCCGAAGCGCCCGGTTACGGGCCGCGCGGAGGATGTCGTGAGGGCCTTGAAAACAGAGGGAATCCTTCCATTCGGCGTGGCGATGCTCCTCTTCCTGATGGTCTGGGCCATGTTCCATGTCTGGACACGGCATATGGTCACCGAGTTGGGATATTCTCTCTCCCAAGAAGAGGCGGTCAAGGAACAGTTATTGGGCGACAACAAGGCATTGAAGATAGAGATCTCTACGCTCAAGAGCTCGAAAAGACTTAAGCTCATTGCTGAAAGCCAACTCGGACTAACCCTCCCCAAACCCGAACAGGTGGTGTACCTATGGCTGGACGAATAAGGGGCATCCAGATCTTTCTCATGGTCATGCTCGCCGCCATCGGTGTGAGGGCGTTTGAGTTGCAGGTCATCAACTCCGATTCTATCATCACCAAGGCCCACAAACGGTTCGATCATGCCATCGAACTGAACCCTCACCGGGGAACCATCTTTGACCGGGCAGGACAGCCCCTTGCCATTAGCCTTGAAATGAAATCAGTGGCCGCCAATCCACGGATCATTGAGGACCCGGCCAGGGCCGCATGGCAGCTCGGGAAGGCCTTAGGGATAGAGAGGAGGTACATCGAGAAGAGGCTCACCGAAGACAGATATTTTGTGTGGATCAAAAGGCAGGTCACTCCCAATGAGGTGGAGGCCGTCAAGGCCCTCAAGATTAAGGGCATCGGATTCTACGATGAGGCCAAGCGTTTCTATCCGGAGAGCGAATCGTCCGCGAACTTGATCGGGTTCGTCGGCATAGATGGGAAAGGGCTCGAGGGACTTGAGCTCTCCTACGACATGCTCCTCAAGGGCATGGAGCGCAAGATCGGTGTCCACCGCGACGGTATGGGCAGGATCATTTACGCACGGGGCCTCCAGGGTGATGAGGTAAAAGACGGCAATACCCTGTGGCTTACCATAGACAAGAGGATACAGTACATCGCCTTTCAGGAACTGAAGAAGGCTGTCGTCAACAACAAGGCGCAATCGGGGTTCGTCATCATTACAAACCCGTCAACCGGCGATATCCTTGCAATGGCCTCCTGTCCGAGCTTCGACCCGAACAAGGGAAGCTTCAGCCGCCTTGCAGGCCATACAAACATGGCTATTACGCATCTATTCGAGCCCGGCTCGGTGATCAAGCCCTTTTGGGTAAGCTGGGGGCTGGATAAAAGGATATTCAATGTAACAAGGAGCGTCTTCTGCGAGAACGGTTCATTCACCTTCCATAGGATCACCATCCACGACCATGAGAAATACGGCTGGCTGCCGGTAAACGACATCGTTAAATTCAGCAGCAATATCGGCATCGCAAAGCTCATGGAACCTATCAATGCCGGCGACATGTATACCTGCCTCCAGGCCTTCGGTTTTCTCGACACAACCGGAATCGATTTCCCTGGTGAGCCGGCGGGCATGGTCAGAGACCCGGGTGCATGGACCAGCGTGGACAAGGCAACCATCTCCTTCGGACAGGGTTTTGCCGTAACCGGCATCCAGCTTATCACTGCATTTAATGCCATGGTCAACGGGGGTATGATCATGAAACCCTTCATTGTTGAGCGCATCAGCGATGCCAAGAATACCCCTGTCCTGGAAACCAGGCCTACCATAATGAGAAAAATTCTCTCGAAGGAGGCCTGCGATCAGATTGTCGGGGTAATGAAATCCGTCACATTAAAGGGAGGCACCGGCGAATCGGCCAATATGCCTACCTTCCAGGTCTTCGGCAAGACCGGAACGGCCCAGAAGATAGACCCGCTTACCGGGGCCTACGCAGAGGGTGACTATGTCTCCTCATTCATCGGCGGGATCATCGACGCCACGGGCAAGACCAGGATGACCATGATCGTATGCATCAATGAGCCTCGACCGTACTATTACGCAAGCATAGTGGCTTGCCCTTTGTTTAAAGAAATAGTAACACAATGCGCCACCATCATGGAGTTAAGCCCGAACATCACGCTCGCCACCAGGGGGGACAGCGGATGATGGCCTCAGACCTCGCTCGCATACTCCCCGGTGCCACAACGAAAGGGCCCGACAGGCAGTGGAAAACACTTAAGGTGGATTCTACCCGCGTCGAGGCAAGGGATGCGTTCATAGCGCTTCGCGGCAGCGTTACGGACGGCCATAAATTCATCATTGATGCCCTCAATCGTGGCGCCAGTCTTATTATCTGTAATGCCAGCCACACCATCGAAAACACCGATGCCGCAGTATTGAGCGTGCCTGATACGAAAGCCGCGCTCAGGACGATCCTGCCTTTTCTCTACCCCAAGGCCTTGGAAGTGAGGATGGTGGGGATCACGGGTACCAACGGCAAGACTACCACCGCCTATCTCATTGAATCCGTCTTGAGCAATGCAGGCATTTCCTGCGGGGTTATGGGCACCATCAACACAAGATATCCCGGAAAAGAGATCACCTCTTCTCTTACCACACCCGGCCCCGTTGACCTCTTCGATATGCTTCACCAAATGCGTCTTGCGGGTGTTTATGCATGCATCATGGAGGTGAGCTCTCATGCCCTTGATCAGGACAGGGTCGCAGGCCTCAGGTTTGATTATGCCCTCTTCACGAACCTCACCCAGGATCACCTGGACTACCACAAGGACATGGAGACATATTTCCTTGCCAAGAAGAGACTCTTCGAGGGTTACCTCACAGGCGATGCTATCCTTAATATAGATGACCCTTACGGTGTCCGGCTTGCTGATGGCTTACGTGGTGCAATCACATACGGGTTCAGCAAAAATGCCCTCATCCACCCCCTTTCCCTGGACAACAATCCGCATGGCCTTACCTTGAATATCGCGACCCCTTTAGGAGAGATCATCATCAGGAGCAAACTCAAGGGAGAGATGAATGCCTATAATATCATGGCAGCCTTAAGCGTTTGCCATGCCATGGGTATTGAAAACGAGAAGATCAGAAAGGGCATAGAGGCGCTTGACGGGGTACCCGGCAGGATGGAATCCGTGAAGAACACCAAGGGGCTGAGCATCTTCGTAGATTATGCCCATACCCCCGATGCCCTGGATACTGTCCTGAAGAACGCCCGCCGATTCACAAAAGGGAGGCTCCTGACCGTTTTCGGCTGCGGGGGGGACAGGGACAGGACCAAACGGCCCATTATGGGCGCAATTGCATCCGGCCTTGCCGATCTGGCCATTATCACCTCGGACAATCCCCGGACCGAAGATCCGCTCTTGATCATAGAGGATATCGTGAAGGGCGTCACGGACAAGACAAGGATTCTTCTTGAACCTGACAGAGAAACGGCAATCTGCCAAGCAATACGGACCATGGCTCCTGATGACTGCCTCGTGATTGCAGGCAAGGGCCATGAGGATTATCAGATCATTGGCACGACCAAGATTGCGTTCGACGACCGTGTATGCATTCGCCAGTGTCTGAAGGAGGTATACGGTCAATGAAGATCAGTGCACGGGATGTAGCCAATTATACGGATGGATACATCATTTCAGGAGAATCGGAGACGATCTTCAGCGGGGTATCCACCGACTCCAGGGGCGTTAAGGAGGGTCAGCTTTTTGTTGCACTCAATGGAGAGCATTTCAATGGTCACTCCTTCATTAAAGATGCCGTATCGCAGGGGGCGACAGGGGTAGTGGTCATGGAGGACATCCCACGCAACGGTACTGTCATCATATCCGTGGAGGATACCCTGCAGGCCCTGGGCGATATCGCAGCGGGGGTGAGAAATCAGTTCGACACGGCCATTGTCGGCATTACCGGCTCCACAGGCAAGACCACGGTCAAAGAGCTTTGTGCTTCCATATTACTGATGCAGGGCACATGTCTGAAGACCGAGAAGAACTACAACAACCTCATCGGTGTCCCCCTCTCGCTGCTCGAACTTGGCCCCGAGTACGAATTTGCTGTCATCGAGATGGGCACCAACCGCTTCGGCGAGATCGACAGACTCTCCTTCATCACCAGGCCCCAGGTCTCCATCATCACCAACATCAATCCCGTGCACTTAAACGGGCTGAGGAGCATCTCGGGCATCATTAAGGAAAAGCAGGCCATCTTTAAGAACACAGCCAAATGCGGCATTGCCGTGATAAACCCATCCCTGGAGCATATGGACAAGATCGAGATCCCAAGCCATTTGCAGGTAATCACCTACTCCCATAAAGACCAGGCGGACATTACCTTAACGCATATCGAGCACCAGGACCTCGACGGCAGCGATATAGAAATCGACTTGGCGGGGAAGCTCATCAACACCCATGTACCGCTGCCCGGTATGCATAATGTGGTGAACGCCCTTGGTGCATGCGCCTGCGCAGTGGCCCTTAATATCGACCCGGAGCTCATAGCCGAAGGGGTCAGAAGGGCGAAGTTCCCGGGCATGCGATCCGAAATCATCGTGTCCGACCACCTCACCATCATCAACGACTGCTACAACGCCAATCCGGCATCCATGAAGGCGGCGCTGTCCATGCTGGTGGATGCCCCCCATTCCATCAAGATTGCGGTGCTTGGAGACATGCTGGAGCTCGGTAAGGACTCGCATTTCTGGCACGAAGAATTGGGCAAATGGGTGGCCCAGGCGCGTCTGGACAGGCTCATCTGCATTGGTGAGATGGCAAAAGTAGTCTGTGGCCGGGCCTCAATAGAGGGGATGAACAGCTCTGTCATCCACCCGGTTAAGAGCCAAGAGGAGATCATGTACAACCTCCAGGACCTCTTCGACAAGGATGCCATGGTGCTGGTTAAGGCATCCCGGGCCCTCAAGCTCGACCAGGTGGTGAACCAGCTCAAGGCGGTGGCTTAAGGATGCTCTATCTCCTTCTCTATCCTCTGCACGTAACCTTTAGTGTCTTCAATGTCTTTAAGTACATCACCTTTCGCACCATTTATGCCACCATCACGGCGCTGCTCATAACCCTGCTGCTCGGGCCGTGGTTTATCGAGAAGATGGGCAACTTAAGTCTCAAGGAACGTATAAACGGCCACACTCCTGACACCCATAAGACAAAATCCGGTACACCAACCATGGGCGGAGTGTTGATCGTGTGCGCCATCGTGTTTTCCACACTCATGTGGGTCGACCTGTTTAACATCTACGTGTGGCTAGGACTCATCATTCTCATCACCTATGCGGTGTTGGGATTTATCGATGATTACATCAAGACGGTCAAAGGCAACATGCAGGGGCTTCCCGGTCGTCTGAGGCTGCTCGTTGAGTTCGTAGTAGCTGCCGGGGTTGGTCTTGCCCTCATGACTACGCCGGGTTTTGATGCGACCATTACGTTCCCGTTCTTCAAGCGGCTCCATATAGACCTCGGGCCGTTCTACATACCCTTTGTCATGGTGGTGATCGTGGGAATGGCCAATGCCGTCAACATCACGGACGGGCTCGACGGCTTGGCAATCGGGCCATGTACCATTGCGGCAGCTACCTACATCGCATTCGCCTATGTCATAGGCAACTTCAAGGCGGCCGCCTACCTCCAAATCCCGTTCATTCCGGGAGTAGGCGAGCTCAGTGTCTTCCTTGGAGCCCTCGTGGGCGCAGGCATGGGCTTCCTGTGGTACAATACATACCCGGCCCAGATGTTCATGGGTGATGTCGGTTCACTGAGTCTGGGCGGTATCCTTGGGGCTGTAGCGGTCATGACCAAACAGGAGATGCTTCTGCTCATCGTGGGGGGCATCTTCATTATGGAGGTGGGTTCCGTCATACTCCAAGTGAGCTTTTTCAAGTTCACCAACGGCAAAAGAATATTCCGTATGGCTCCAATCCATCATCACTTTGAACTGAAAGGATGGCCGGAACCCAAGATCATTGTCCGGTTCTGGATCATATCCATATTCCTTGCAATGGTGGCTATTTCAACTTTAAAGCTGAGGTGAGGCCTATGCAGACTGCTTATGAGGAGATTAATTACCTGCAGATGCTCCTGGCGGTTTACCTGGAGCAGGAAGACAAGGTGCTGGCGACACTCATCATGCAGATACAAGAGACACTGGAGGGATTGAAGGCTTGCGCATAGTTGTCTGGGGAACAGGGATTACGGGCATCATGACGGCGCGTATGATGCTGGCCAAAGGCCACGAGGTGCGCCTCGTGGACGAGAAGATGCCTGAAAATATACAGGGGATGCCTGTCAAGCTCCTGGAGGCAGCGGATATGACGTGGGCTGATCTTGTCATACCGAGCCCCGGCGTACCCCGGCATCATCCTATGCTTGCCAAGGCAAAGAAGGTGCTCTCCGAAATCGAGGTGGGCGCATCACTGCTTTCGGGTAAACTGATCGCCATTACCGGCACCAACGGAAAGACCACCACCACCACACTGATCCATAAGATCTTGAAGGCTCAGGGCTTCGATGCCGGTATCGGGGGAAACATCTCGCCCCCGCTCATCTCCCTGGCGGATGCCGACCCTGCCTTTGTGGTTGCAGAGATCAGCTCGTTCCAGCTCGAGTGGATCGAGCACTTCAAGCCGTATATCGGCATTTGCATGAACATCACCCCGGATCACCTGGATCGATACCGCACCATGGATGAGTATGTATATTACAAGCTCAAGATCTTTGAGAACCAATCCGGGGGCGACATCGCCATCATAAACGATGATGACCCCTATCTCAGGGATATACCGCTCAAGGCCCGCAGGGTGCTCTTCTCCCTGACCCATCCAACTTCAGGAGACGGCGCTTATATCAAGGACTCTCACATCGTCTTTACGGGCAGCATCAAAGGGGTCGGCCCCAAGGTCCCCCCACCTGAGAAGATCGGCGGGGGAGTCATCGAGGACATGCTTGCAACAGCTCTGACCGGCCGGTTTTTGGGTGTCAAGGCCGAAGTTATGGAAGATGTGTTCATGAACTTCAAGGTAATCCATCATCGCTTCGAGCACGTGGGCACCATAGAAGGCATTTCCTTCATCGACGACTCCAAGGCTACCAACGTGGGGGCCCTGGACAAGGCCCTGTCCACACTGACCTCAAAGGTTATCCTCATCCTGGGGGGCAAGGACAAGGGCGGCGACTTCTCTGATATCGCCTCACGATACAAAGATACCATCAAGAAGGCATATATCATCGGTGAGGCTACGAATAGGATCACCGGCGAGATAGCTGAAATTGTAGATACCCAAGCGGCCTATGACATGAATGAGGCGGTAACACAGGCGTATAGTATTGCCTCTCCGGGCGATGTGGTATTGCTCAGCCCGGGGTGCGCAAGTTTTGACATGTATAACAGTTATGCCCACAGGGGAGAGGTTTTTCAAGAATGCGTCCATGGCATTTTGAAGATCAAGAGAGCGAGATAGACTTCGACGTCGTCTTCTTTCTCGCCACCATGGCCCTGCTGGTTTTGGGGACCGTGATGATATTCTCATCGAGCTATTTTGTCTCAAAAGAGCTCTACGGCAACGGCATCGTCATGACCAAAAAGCACCTCATACACGTCGTTATCGGTACTGTTGCCATGCTTGGCATAATGAGCTGGGATTACCGGAAACTCAGTTCCGGGAACATCATCCTGTTTGCCCTTATGGGAAGCGCTTTTGCCCTGGTGCTCTGCTTTGTGCCGCACATCGGGCATGCAGGAGGCCACTCCAGAAGATGGATAGGATACGGCCCCCTGACCATTCAGGCATCCGAGCTTGCAAAGATAGCGCTCATCCTATTTGTTGCCAATTTCCTTTCACGGAAATCTCGCAATATCGGGGACTTTCTCCACGGCCCGATGCCGGTGCTCGTTATCGTGGCCATCATGTGCCTGCTTATCTTCATCGAGCCGGACTTCGGAACGGCAGCAGCCATCGGCATCTGGTCGGTGATGATGCTCTTCATGGCGGGGATGAGGTGGAAGCATCTATCGATTCTCATGGGTGCAGGTATCCCGCTGGGTCTCGGGGCGTTACTCTGGGAGCCCTACCGGAGGATCAGATTAACAACATTCCTCGACCCCTGGAAGGACATGATGGGTGTCGGCTATCAAATCATCCAGTCCCTGGTTGCCTTCGCCTCCGGCGGCTTCTTCGGATCAGGGCTCGGCGAAGGCACCCAGAAGCTGTTCTATCTGCCTGCACCGCATACGGACTTTATCCTCTCCGTGGTAGGGGAGGAACTTGGCTTTATCGGGGTCATCCTCGTGGCAGGGCTCTTCGGTGTCTGGATATGGAGGGGTTTTGCAATCGCCCTGGCCACGAACGACTCCTTCGGATATCACCTGGTGATCGCCGGGGTCTGCCTCATCGGGCTCCAGGCTATCCTCAACATGGGCGTTGCGTTATCATTACTTCCCACCAAAGGCATACCTCTGCCCTTCTTCAGTTATGGCGGTTCGCCGCTGCTAAGCACCATGTGCATCTGCGGGCTGATCCTGTCGGTTTCCAGGAGGGCCCGCCTATGAAGGTGCTCATAACAGCCGGGGGCACAGGCGGGCACATCATGCCTGCCATAGCCATTGCTGATGCTCTCAGGGACAGGCTGCCCGGGGCGAAGATCCTCTTTGTGGGTACGGACCGCGGCATGGAGGAACGCATCGCCAGGCTCAAGGGGCTGGATTTCATTCCCATCAAAGCGCTCGGCATCAAGGGCAAGTCGCTGGTCAACCTCCTCCGGGCCGTAATGGTTAATGGAAAGGCATTTTTCACATCAATGAGGATCATCAAAGCATTCAGGCCCCATTGGGTCATCGGAACCGGGGGGTATATCACAGGCATGGTGGTACTCTCAGGCAGATTCTTGGGTTGCCGTTGCGCAATCCAGGAGCAGAACAGCATCCCCGGGCTCACCAACCGGCTCCTCGCCAGAATAGCCCACCGGGTATTTCTGGCTTTCCCGGACAGGAGCGGCAAGTTCCCCAAATCCAAGACAATGCTCACCGGGAATCCCCTGCGCAGTGAGTTCTCAGCCTGCCACAGTAGAAACGGGAACGGATCCTCTCTGCTCATCCTCGGCGGAAGCCTCGGGGCAAGCAGCATCAACAAGGCCGCAGCCAAGGCCTTAGCGCTTCTGAAAAGCGACGGGATCACAATCAAAGTGATCCACCAGAGCGGAAAACAGGATTATCAATGGGTAAAGGATGCATATCTTACTATGGGGATAGATGCCGACGTGAATGCATTCATCGACGACATGGCATCCGCTTACAGTGCTGCGAAGCTTGCCGTATCCAGATGCGGCGGCATCACGCTCTCCGAGCTTTCGGCCACAGGGCTGCCATCCATCATGGTCCCCTTCCCCCATGCCACGGATGACCACCAGAGCTTCAATGCCAAGTATGTGGCGGATCAGGGCGGCGGCTGGCTTATCCCGGACAGTCATCTGACCCCGGAACGGCTGGCTATTGAGATCAAAACCAGGCTCTTCAATCATGAAGGACTTTTAACGGCTTCCGCCAGGATGCAGCGTATCGGTCTTGGTGCAGGGGCTGATAGAATAGCCGGGGAGATACTAGGTGTTTAGGGGTATTACCAGGATCCATTTCGTGGGCATCGGAGGCATCGGCATGAGCGGCATCGCCGAGCTCCTGCTCAACTTGGGCTTTACCATCACCGGATCGGACGTGGCCGACTCGGATGCCGTGCAAAGGCTCCGCTCCATGGGCGCTGCCATCCACATCGGCCACAAAGGAGAAAACATCGGGAATGCCCAGGTTGTGGTCTACTCCTCCGCCGTCGGGCTTGACAACACCGAGTGTGTTGCTGCAAAGGACAGGGCCTTGCCCGTTATCCCCAGGGCCGAGATGCTGGCAGAGCTCATGCGCATGAAGTTTTCAATCGCCATCGCCGGCACCCACGGCAAAACCACCACCACCTCCATGCTGGCTACCATCCTGGCCGTGGCTGAAAAAGACCCTACGGCCATCATCGGCGGCAGGCTCGACATGTTCGGGTCCAACGCCAGGCTCGGCGACGGCGAGTTGCTGGTGGCCGAGGCCGATGAGAGCGATCGCTCATTCCTCAAGCTGGCACCCATTGTGGCGGTGGTCACGAATATAGAAGAGGAGCACATGGACTGCTACCGCGATATAGACGATATCCGCGACACCTATGTGCAGTTTCTCAACAAGGTGCCGTTCTTCGGTTTCGACATGGTCTGCCTGGACGATGCCAATATCCAGCATATCCTGCCGCGGCTCGAGCGCAAGATCATTACCTACGGATCTCACACCCAGGCAGTCTACCGCTATACCGAGCCTTGTTTCACCGGGCTTGACACCAAGTTCATAGCCCATCGCAATGGATCCACCCTGGGTGAAGTGACCCTTGGCGTACCGGGCAAGCACAACTGCCTCAATGCACTGGCCGCCATCGGCACCGCCCTAGAGCTCGGCATCGATTTCGAACTTATCCGTAAAGGCCTCTCCGCCTTTAAAGGCGTCCAGAGAAGGTGCCATATCCGCGGCGAGAAGAAGGGCATCACCGTCATGGACGACTACGGCCACCACCCCACCGAGATAAGGATGACCCTTGCCGCCATCAAAACCGGCTTCCCGGCCCGGCGGGTGGTCGCCGTTTTCCAGCCGCACCGCTACACCAGGACCAGGGATCTCTTCGATGCGTTCGTCAACTCCTTTTATGATGCATCCAGGCTCTACATCACCGAGATCTATGCAGCCTCCGAAAGGCCCATCGAGGGTGTAACCGGTTATGCCCTGTTTGAAGAGATCAAGAATCACGGATATCGGGAAGCTTACTATGTAGAGAATAAGGAAGACATACCCGAGGCACTTTTGGGGGACCTCAAGGAGGGAGATCTCGTCATTTTCCTTGGTGCAGGAGATGTCTGGAGGCAGGGGCTTAAGGTGTTGGAGAGGCTTGGATGAGGATGATCGAGAAAGTTCAAGCACACGATGTTACCTCCATGCACTGCGGGGGAACCATCGAGCGCATCTATGAACCCGAGAACACCCAAGAACTTGCAGAGCTTGTCAAAGGGGTTAAAGACTTCCACATCCTGGGCGGAGGGACCAATACCATATTTGAGGATATGAGAATCGTAAAACCCGTCATCCGCCTGGGCAGAGAGTTCGCCGGAATAGCCTTGACCCCCGGAGGACTTGCCGCAGGTGCAGCTGTGCCCATGAAGCGGCTTGTTTCCTATTGCGTGAGAAACTCTTTGTCAGGGATCGAATTCATGGCGGGGATCCCCGGTATGCTTGGCGGTGCCCTTTTCATGAATGCCGGAACCCCGGAACATGGTATCCTCGATGCCGCCTTTGAGGTTGAGGTAGTAAACAGCTCGGGTGTTCACACATTAAAGAGAAAAGATCTTGACTACGGCTATCGCAGAAGCGGCATCCCGGCCAATACGGTCATCACCTCGGCAAAACTTGTCCTGAGCCGGTCGACGAAAGAAAAGGTACGAAAGACCATACTGCCCTTTATCATCAAGAAACGCACCCAGCCCCGTGGATTCAGCTGCGGCTCAATCTTTAGAAACCCGAAAGAGATGCCTGCCGGTATGCTCATCGAGAAGGCAGGTTTTAAGGGGCACAAAGTCGGCGGGGCCCGGGTGTCCGAGATCCACGCCAACTTCATCATCAACGACGGCACTGCAACATCGCGCGACATTCAGGAACTTATCAGGCTTATCAAGGAAAGAATTATGGGGCAATTCGGGATAGCACTCACGGAGGAGGTGAAGATCATTGGTCAGTGACTTCAAGGAACGGGTAAAAATCCCTTCCAAAAAAAAGACCATCTCCCAGATAAACACCATCCTGAGGTTTTTCATATGGATATGCATCGGCATATCAGGGCTTCTCATCACTGTGTGCGCTGCGGCCTATATCAGCAACTCGGCGGTCTTTCATGTCAAGCATATCAACATCAAGGGCAATTTCCATGTAAAAGCGGATGAGGTTCTTACTTTACTGGACATAGAACAAGGAGATAATGTACTGTCCTGGAATATGAACAAGGCAAGGAAGAGACTGCAAAATCACCCATGGATTAAAGACGTTAGCATCTCAAGGAGTTTTGTTCCCGCATCGGTGGACGTCGAGATCGTTGAACACAAGCCAAAGGCGACGCTCCTCCTTAAAGACAGACCGTATCTGATCTCGGAAGAGGGCCTTGTGTTCATCTCCTCCCCGGATGCCTATAACGGGCTTGTGATCAGCGCAAAGGATTATACACAGCAGGATATGAAGCAGGGCCTTGGCCAGGTCCTGAACTATGCCATTGACGCTGCAACGCTGGTTCAGTCCAAAGGACTTCAGGTGAGCAACGTCCTCATCGAACCGGGTGGTATTATTGCCCTCAGGCTCACAAACGGAATAACGCTCACCACCTTTGGCCAGATGACACCGATGAAGGTGGCTATGGCCGTCAAGACGATAGCAAAACTGAATCCTCCGGAAGGAAGTGTTATGGATCTGAGGTGTGATGACAAGATAGTGCTCAGGAACAGGGGTGTACATGGCAGCCAGGGATAGGATCATAGTCGGGCTGGACATCGGGACAACAAAGATCTGCTGCCTCATCACCGAGATGAATGAAGCCGGCGAGCTTGAGGTCATCGGGTTCGGACTTTCCGAATCCAAGGGGCTCAGACGGGGTCTTGTCGTGAACATGGAGCAGACCGTAGGGGCTATTCACGGTTGTGTGGAGGATGCAGAACGCATGGCGGGGATCAGGGTTGATGAGGTGTATACCGGTATCGCCGGCGGCCATATCCAGGGCATCAGCACCAGCGCGGTCATAGCCATCAAAGGCGACGAGATCACGGAAATCGAGAGACGCAGGGTCGTGGACCAGGCCAAAGACTTTGCAAAACCCGTAGGTGTTGAGATCATCCATGTCCTCCCCCAGGAGTTCACCGTGGATGACATCTCCGGCATCATAAACCCCGTGGGTATGGCGGGATCACGCTTGGAGGCCAGGGTGCACATTGTCACCGGTTCTGTCTCTGCGGTAAGCAACATCACCAAGTGCGCGCAGAAGGCAGGGCTAGGGCTCCAGGACATCGTGCTCCAACAGATCGCATCCTCCGCCGCCATCCTGACTGTAGATGAAATGCAGCTCGGGGTAATCCTCATGGATATCGGCGGCGGTACAACGGACATCGCAGTCTTCAATGAAGGCGCCATCCGGCATACCTCAGTGCTGGCATTGGGCGGTGACAACATCACCAATGACATTGCCGTGGGCTTGCGCTGCCCCATCGCCGAGGCGGAGCGGCTCAAGATCAAATACGGCCATGCCATCGCCTCGCGGGTATCGCCTGATGAACAGATCGAGGTGCCATCCATCGGCGGCGACACGGTGAACATGGTGCCTAGAAGAATATTGGCCGAAATCATCGAATCCAGGGTGGAAGAACTTTTCAAACTCGCCTATAATGAAATCAGGAACACCGGGTTACTAGAAACAATGTCGGCAGGACTTGTGCTCACCGGGGGCGCAAGCTCATTGGAGGGAGTGGCCGAGCTGGCCGAGAGCATCATGCATATGCCTGTTCGGGTGGGGTTGCCCAGGGGAGTAAAGGGACTTGTGGAACTGGTGAACAGCCCGGCCTATGCAACTGCCGTAGGCCTGTGCGTGTATGAGGCCGGAAAACCATCTTACAGCTTCAAACCGAAAGGCACCAATGTCTTCGAGAGGATTTTTGAAAGAATTATCAGCTGGTTTAAGGAAGTCTTTTAACTGCTAGGGGGGTGCTTATGTTTGAATTGGAGAAAATAGAGTGTGCAGGGGCTCAAATAAAGGTTATCGGGGTCGGTGGCTGCGGCTGTAATGCAGTGAACAACATGATCAACGCCAAGCTGAAATGCGTTGAGTTCCTCGCGTGTAACACCGATATCCAGACGTTGAAATCATCCTTGTCGTCAAACCGCGTACAGATAGGAACCAAGCTCACCAGGGGCCTCGGTGCGGGCGGAAGTCCGGAGACAGGCAGGAGCGCAGCCCTGGAGAGCGAGAAAGATTTGAGGTCCGCCCTCGAAGACACCGATATGGTCTTCATCACCGCAGGCATGGGCGGAGGTACCGGGACCGGCGCCTCCCCGGTTGTGGCACAGATAGCCAAGGACCTGGGTATACTCACTGTTGCAGTGGTTACCAAGCCCTTCCCCTTCGAGGGCAAGCGCAAGATGAACCAGGCCGAAATCGGTGAAAAAGAGCTTGCCGAGAATGTTGACGCCCTCATCGTCATCCCCAACAACCGCCTGCTGAGCATGGCGGGCAAGAATGTGCCCCTTCTCGATGCCTTCAAGATGGCGGACGATATCCTCATCAACGCGGTCAAGGGCATCTCCGACCTCATCAACAACACCGGGCTGGTAAATGTAGACTTCAACGATGTCAAGGCAGTCATGATCGAAAAAGGCAAGGCCCTTATGGGCATCGGTTGCGGCAGCGGAGAGAACCGGGCGGCCAATGCAGCCCAGGCGGCCATCTCTTCCCCGCTGCTCGAGGACATGGACATCCATGGTGCCAAGGGCCTGCTCATCAATATCACCGGCGGCCCCAGCATCACCATGAACGAGATCCACGAGGCCTCCTCGCTCATACAAGCCGCAGCCCATGACGATGCAAACATCATCTGGGGCGTGGTCATCGACGAAACAATGACCGACCAGATATCCATCACCGTCGTGGCTACAGGATTCGCCGGCAAGCCCATCGTGCTCTCTTCCGGCATGGACAAGGGCAGGGTCCATCAGCAAAATCAAACAACAAGAGACCAGCAAAATGCATCGGTCATCGACTACACCAAACCCGCATTCATGAGAAGAAGAGAGCAGAAGGAAGAGAAAGAGAAGGAGGTCATCAAACTCGGCATGGTGGTGGATGAGAGCGTGCTGGACCAGGATCTGTACAACGTACCGACATTCCTGCGCAAGAAGGCTGACTAAAGGAGGCGCATGCGGCCCACACGGGTTGAGATCGACCTCTCGGCCATCAAGCACAACATCGAGCTCATCAGGTCCCGCACCAAAGGCCGTGTCATGATGGCCATCAAGGCCGATGCGTACGGACACGGCGCCGAGACCGTGGGCCGGTTCGTCCAGGAAAAGGCCCTCGTGGACATGCTGGGCGTAAGCTGCATCGAAGAGGGCTTACAGCTCAGGAAGGCGGGCGTTGTGCTTCCCATTCTCAATTTCGGCCTGATCACCTCTTCTCAGGATGATGTCGACTCGGTATTCTCATATGACCTGACACCAACACTCGTGGATATGTCTCCGGTAGAGGCTTTAGTCCAGGGTGCACACAGATGGAACCGTTCCATAGCCGTGCATATCAAGACCGATACGGGCATGGGCAGGCTCGGGTTGCCGCCGGAGAAGACCATTCCCGTTATAGAACACCTTGCCTCCTTGCGTGAGATCACCATCTCGGGGCTCTATACACACTTTCCGCTATCCGATGTCATCGGAAGCGAGTTCACCGCCACACAAATTAGGCAATTTATCGATCTTTCCAACAGGCTGGCCATCATGAAGATCAATGTGGGGCTGCGCCACTGCGCAAACTCAGGCGCCGTAATCAATCATCGGGAGTCCTTCATGGATATGGTCCGGCCGGGGATCCTGTGCTACGGTCTCTACCCTTCAGAAGATATGCTAAAAGAGCTCGATGTGCGGCCTGCCATGACCCTGAAGACAGGCATCATGTTCATCAAGAGGGTGAAAAAAGGCACCGGGCTCTCCTACGGCCTTACCTACCGGCCCGAACGGGACACTACCATCGCCACCATACCCATCGGTTATGCGGACGGGTATCCCAGGGCACTGTCCAACACCGCAAAAGTTCTCATCGCAAGCAAGACTTATCCCGTAGTAGGGAGGATCTGTATGGACCAGACCCTCATCGACCTAGGCGATGACACATACCCTGTGGGCCAGGAGGTGATCATGTTCGGCCCGGACACCATTACGGCAGCCACTGTTGCATCATGGTGCGGCACCATAGCCTATGAGGTCACCTGCGACATGAGCAGACGGGTCCCGAGGATGTATTCCGAACACAGCCCCGAGGCCGCATAAGCATTATTGAATTCATCAAATGGAATATCCTTATGAAGCTCACATATTTTTTCCAGCCCCAAGGTATTGCAGTATTCGGGAGTATGAAGGAAGACTGGTTTTTCGGCGCCGGTGTCGTGGTAAAAGAGCTTAAGGGGCTTGGGTATACCGGCTCCATCCACCCTATCCACCCAACCGCTCAATCAGTCTATGGTTTGAAGGTCTACCCTGACATTTCCCAGGTGGAAGGGAGAGTGGACCTTGCAGTGATTGCCACTTCGTATCGCTCCGTGCCGGGGATTCTTAAGGCCTGCGGCAGCAAGGGGGTCAAGGCGGTTGTGGTGATATCCGATGGTTTTGCCGAGAACGGGGACGACGGCAGGGCCCGCCAGGACGAGATCGTTGAAATAGCCCGTGCAATGGGCATCCGCATCATCGGGCCCAACACACTCGGGATATATAAGCCTCATTCAGGCGTCAGCACCATCCCCTACGAGAAAGGCTGCATCCTTCCTCCCAAGGGCGGCCTGTCCATTATCACCCAGACTGGCATGTACGGCCCGCAGGCAACGGCGCTGAATGAGTATGCGTTCGGTATCAATACCATCATCGACCTGGGCAATATGTGCGACATAGATGAGGTCGACAGCCTCGAATACCTCGAGGCTGACCCGGATACAAAGGTGATCGGCCTCTACCTGGAACATACATGGCGCGCAAAGGCTCTCCGAGAAACAGCTCGAAGGGTCTCGAAGAGCAAGCCCATCCTCTGTCTCAAGGGCGGCAGGAGCAGCGAGGCGGCCCGGGCCATGGCCTCTCATACCGGGAGTATTGCCGGCCGGGACGGTCTCTATGATGCACTTTTTCGACAGGCGGGAATCATCAGGGTGGAAGATTACGAAGACCTGCTGGAGGTTGCGAAGGTCTTTCTCTCGCAGCCTCTTCCTGTGGGGAACCGCATCGGCATCATCAGCCTCACCGGAGCCATCGGCATCCAGTGCATCGATATAGCGGCACAATGCGGACTTGTACCCGGCGAGCTGAGCCGGAACAGCAGGGAAGATCTCCTGCAGATTAGTCACACCTTGTCCGGCCATCCCATCGACCTTGGGCCAGCATCGGCCACAGGCGGACCCAACCTCTTCTCCTATTACGAACAGTGTTTTGATATCCTCATGGCCGATGAGGGCATCGATTGTGTTTATTTAAACACCTACATCAGCAGCTACCTCACACCGGAGATCTACGATTGCACACTCTCCCATATGGGTGCCAACTTAAGAAAACCGGTTACGTCATGGTCTTACGGCCCATCATCCGAGGCGGTCAGGCAGCTTGGTGCCCTCACCGAGATGCACGGCATCCCTTTCTACCCCACTACTCGCAAGGCGATTAAGGCCCTTGGCTATTTAGTGAATTATGCGAAATGGAAAAGAAGTGACGACGAGTGACTTATCATTTATTCACGTATGCCCCTTGCCCTTTCTGTAACCAACAAGGTATTTAAGTCTTGTATGGATTTCCGGAAAATACACTGCAACTGGTGCAGACTCAGGACGGGCCGGATTGAAGACTGTATGCCATGCCCCAAGTATCGTAAGTATGAGCTTAAAATCGATCCTGTGCTCACCATGGAGTCATTCTGCAGCATCTGCATCAACCAGGATATTCATGAACTCGAAGTATATTGCAGGACAAACCGTTTTTTCCAGGAGGACAGCGGGGAAGACTTTGACTGTTATAGATTCTGCATGAATGTCCGCACGCCTGGCTGATGATGTTGTTGAAGCAAGGTTCTTCTCTGTGAAGCATACTTTTACGGTTTGCATCATTTTACAACTCCATTGTTCTCACCATGAAGGACACGAAGAAAACAATAGAAAATCAGAATGGACATTTTTTGGATTACTCTCCCCCTAGTCAGAGATTCAAGAGGATTCATTTCTTCGTGCTCTTCGTGGTGTGGTATCCATCTTCGTGCTCCTCAATGATCGAGTATGCTTTGCTGTGATGAACCTCAATTAATTTATTTTCCGAAATTACCCGAGAGAATATATGATAGGATGACATGAGAGGATCCGTGCATGTGGTGGAGAAAAAACAAACCGAATGAAAACTTCTTTGAGCTTCTCCACGATCAGGGCAGAAAGACCCTGGAGGGCTTGGGCGCACTGTGCGTGTTCGTATCGGACAGCACCAAGGAAAATGCCGAGCATGTCAAAGACGTCGAGATGGAGGCTGATGACTTGAGGAGGATCATTATTGATCACCTCAATCAGACCTTCATCACCCCCATTGACAGGGAAGACATCTTCTCATTATCCAGGGCCATTGACGATGTCATGGACTATGCCTGCACCACGGTATATGAGATGCAGATCTACAAGGTCAAGGCTGATGATCATATCAGGGCCATGACGGAGATTCTTAAAAAAGAATGCAAGGAATTGATTGCAGCACTGAAAAATCTTCAGTACTATCCGAATGTCGCCATGGATCATGCCAAAGAGGCCAAGGCATGCGAGAATAAGATGGAAAAGGAGTACCGCTCGGCACTGGGTGACCTTTTTGAAGGGAACGACCCGGTCTATATGCTCAAGATGCGTGAGATCTACCGGCATTTGAGCAACGCCGCCGACAGAGGTGATGAGGCGGCCAACATCATCAGCGATATCATCGTCAAAATGACTTGATAAAATGTACTGACGAATCCTGTACATTGGAATTAAACTTAAGGGTGTTGAAGAGAGAATCTTTCATCATACTTCAATATTCCAAATTCTGTATATTTACGTTATACGGATGGGTATGAATCTCTATTCGTGGCTGCAAACTCATGCACAGGAAAGGCCAGCTAAAACGGCCATCAGGTCTAGGGACAGAGAGATCACCTTTTCGGATCTCTACAGACTTACCGATTCCCTTGGGAGTTCGCTTAAGAAGGCCGGCATCAAAAGGGACGACCATGTCACCCTCATGTTACCCAATATGCCTGAATTTATCATCACTTATATGGCCGTCATCGGCATCGGCGCCGTGGTAACACCGGTAAATCCTTCCTACACCTCACGGGAGCTCAAGCATATCCTTACCGATTCAGGCTCAAGGGCACTAGTCATCGAGCACGACAGCAGGGATACCTATGAGACAATCGCCCAGGAATGCCCGCAGGAATTCGTCATAACGGTAGGCAAGGACGGCACCTTCTCCCAGTGGGTTTCAGGAACCGGCAGCGGCATTATCGAGGACAGGGACAGAGACGACGTAGCGGTTATGATCTACTCCTCAGGACTCACCGGCTACCCCATGGGAGCCATGCTCACCCAGGGTAATCTCGACCATAACTCCGGGTTGATGCCCAAATGCATGGAAATCGACCACACCGACAGCACGCTTACCGTCATACCCTGTTTCCATTCCTTCAGCGCCAGTGTGAACATGCTCTCCATGCTTCGATGCGGCGGCACCATCTATCTGATGAAGAAACTCGATTTCAGGGAGCTTCACCACGCCCTTACCGATTGCGGCATCACTGCGGTTTGTGCGGTACCTACGTTGTTCTATGGTCTGGTACATCACCCTGATCTGGCGGATATCGACTATACGCACATGAAGACGCTCATTGCCGGGGGATCAGCCCTGCCCATTGAGGTCTACAATTCCTTTAAGGAACGGTTTCATGCGGATATACGTCAGGGCTACGGCATCACCGAAGCATCTCCGGTCTGCGCGGTGAATCAGAAGCACCTCCCCATAAAGCCTTCATCAATCGGCACCACCGTGCCCGGCGTTTCGTGCAGGGTTGAAGGCGATGCAGGGAATATCCTGAAACCAGGTGAGACTGGGGAGCTCCTTTTTAAGGGGCCCAACATCATGAAGGGCTACTACAATCATGAACAGGAGACAAAAGACATCATCACGGACGGGTGGCTCCACACCGGAGACCTCGGATATATGGATGAAGACGGCTTCATCTACATCACCGGATATAAGAAAGACATGGTGATCACCTCAGGGTTCAATGTCTATTCCCGTGAGGTAGTAAATGTACTCAATTCCATGGACGGTATACGCGATTCCGCCATCATCGGAGAACCGGACCTCATGAGAGGTGCCATCATCAAGGCCTTCGTGGTACGCGATGATGAGAATCTGACAGAAGACGAAATAAAGAAGTTTGCACGCAAACAACTTGCCCCTTTTAAAACACCCAGAAAGGTGGAATTCGTACCCGAGATCTTAAGAGATGAAAAGGGTAAGGTTGTCTTGGAGAATCTCAAAGGGGCATCATGAGGGATTGTACCCTCTGCCCCAGGCAGTGCGGGATAGACCGTTCAAAGGGTGTAGGCGCCTGCAGGGTAGGTGAGGAGATTCTTGTCGGTGCCGTGGTCGTTCACAGAGGTGAAGAGCCTCCTCTCGTGACGGGCTCAGGTTCGGGTGCCATATTCTTCTGCGGTTGCCCTTTGCGGTGCAGCTATTGCCAGAACAAACAGATAAGCCGGTTCTTAAAGGGTAGGCCCATCACTCCCGACAGGCTTGCAGATGCCATGCTTAAATTGGAGGATGCCGGATGCACCAATATCAATCTGGTAAGCCCCACCCACTATACACCTTCTGTGCTTGCTGCTATCGAATCAGCCCGCATATTGGGATTGAATATACCTATCCTCATGAATTCAAGCGGCTATGAATCGCGAGAATGCCTGGAGCGCTGGAAAGGCAATGCACAGATCTATCTCATGGACCTCAAATACGGGGATAATGCAATAGGTAAGACCTTAAGCGGGGTTGACGACTACTGGGACATGGCAAGACAGGCCATAACCTATATCTGGGAAACAACAGGTCCCCTCGAGCTCGACTGTGAAGGCAAGGCGATATGCGGCCTTATTGTGCGGCATCTCGTTCTGCCGTCGATGCTCTCCAATCCGTTTTCCGTGATCGAGTTCCTCGCAGAGCTCTCATTGGAGATACCGCTGAGCATCATGTCACAGTATAATCCCCAATATTATATCGGGAATATTGAGGAGATGAAACGTCATATCACCCCCGACGAATACCAGGTGGTGATTGAGAGGGCCTTCACGCTGGGATTTGAGACTATCTATGCCCAGGATATGGAGGCACCTTCCCTCTATAACCCTGATTTTGATTCACCCAGGCCCTTTGATGACGTGCTTAAGCTTTTCTAATATGAAATAAACGGGTATTTCATTTTAATTTTCTCAATCATTTGCCGATAGAATGAAATGATATGTCTTCAATAAAAGAACCATGGTACGGGCGATTCCTTGAAGAGACGCGGGAATTGTACTATCAGAGGGTGCTTGCCATCCTCCTCATTGGGATAGTTCTGATCCCTCTGTTTTCCATTCTCGACTATGTAGTGGTACGCCAGCACCTCGCCCGGTTCTTCTTATATAGAATCGGATGTGCAGCTATCTTAAGTGTTTTTCTTGGGATTTATTTCTCCAATTATGGGAGGAAATTCGCTTATCCTATATCAATAATAGCCTATCTTGTATCGGGGCTGACCATCACCCTCATGTGCGTGCACATGGGCGGATATGATTCCTTCTATTATGTAGGCGTGGTGATGGTACTGGTGGCGGTGACGGTCATTCTACCCCTTGATGCCATGCAGGCAGCCATTATGGGGGTAGTACTCTATATCGTTTATGCAGTGCCTATTGTGCTTTTATCTCATGCGACCCCTGAAAACACCAATATATTCTTCAGCAACAGCTTCTTCTTCGCCTTTTTCATCGTGATAGTGATCCTTAAATGCTTTGAGGATACCCGGTCACGTATACGGGGAGTCAAGCTCAAGTCGGAAATGGATTCCTTAGCAGAAAAACTTTCCTTCTATGCCCACAACCTCGAATCAGAGGTTGAAAAGAGGATGAATCAACTCAAGGAATCCGAACTCAGATACCGTGAACTTTATGAGAACATCATTGACATTGTACTTTTAGTAGACAGAGATTCCAAGATTCTCATGGGCAATCCTAAATATTATGAGATCGTAGGTGCCCCAGAAGAGAATGCCGACATCAGATTCTTGAACCTTGTTCATCCTTCGGACGTGACCCTTGTGGAGCGGATGATCATCAGGCTGCCTGTGGAGCAGATGGTCAAGGATATCCAGTTCAAGATCGTCAACAAGAGGGGTAAGGTCTATGAGGTGGAGTGCAATGCCAAGTGCATCATGAAGGATTACCAGATCGTTGGCTTCCAACTCGTGATCCGGGATATTACGGTCCGGAAGAAGCTCGAACATGACCTGTTTGAATCCTATAAAAAGGTCCAAAGCGCCCGCAATGCCACGATCCTTGGGCTTGCAAAACTCGCCGAGTATCGAGATGCAGACACCGGGGCGCATCTTGAGAGGATCCGTGAGTATAGTAAAATATTAGCTGAAGATCTTGCTAAAGGATCTGATTATGCCGGGTATATTACCCCTGAATACATTGACGACATCTATAATTCATCCATTCTCCACGATATCGGGAAGGTCGGAGTCCCCGACGCAATTCTCCTGAAGCCGGGTAAGCTCACCCCCGATGAGTTCGATATCATCAAACGCCACTCTGCCCTGGGAGGTGATGCCCTCAGAGAGGTGGAAACCAAGATCGAAGGACAGTCCTTCCTTACCTTGGGAAAGGAAATCGCCTATTACCACCATGAGAAGTGGGATGGAACAGGATATCCTCGAGGTCTCAAGGGAGATCAGATCCCTCTGTCCGCCCGGATTGTGGCTTTGGCGGATGTGTATGACGCCTTGACCTCCAAGAGAGTCTATAAAGAAGCGTATTCACATCAGGCTGCCAAAGAGATTATCGTGGAAAGCAGTGGCACCCACTTCGCCCCTGATATCGTGGATGCATTTCTCAAGAATGAGGATGAATTCCGCAGGATCAGGGAAGAGCTCTTCCGTGACCAGGAAAACAGGACGACACTCCATTCGGTTGCCCGAGCATCACAGTAAGGTAGTATTCGTCATCTCCGGACACGACGAAAAACCGCTCCTGCATGCAACTTTTCTCCTTATCCGGTACACAGTTTGTTTCACTGCATCCTCTGCTTATTTCTCGGCAGGTGCCGTCTCGGTCGATGTGGTATTACTTCCACGGTAGTAAACCAGTCTCTGTGTGATACCGGCGGCCTTTACGGGTTCCATGTAGGACAGTATGCTGCCCGCAATGTCTCCTTTCATTCCGATAAATACCTGGACAGCCACATCCGTATCGATGTTATTCATCAGGTTCGCTGCAGCATTCGGCTTCATGGAGGAATAGATCTTGACGAGTTGCTTGATTCGATCGTTACTCTCCACTTTATAAGAGGCAAGGTCATTTTTAATGGAGGATTCAATCGTCTCCAGCTTCTTGATCTTCTCCTCGACCTCCGTCTCAAGCTCCTTGAGCTCCATTTCACGGGCCTTGAGCCTCTCTTCCTTCTGCCTGAGGATCTCAAGCTGATCCGTAGGCGAAAGGCTTATGGGAGAAGGGGCCGGTTGCTGCTGCTCGGTTTTGACGGTCGTCTGGTTATTCGCTGTAGGGTTCCCTGCCTGTACCGGCGTGGGTTTTACCGCCAGGTAGATGCCTATAAATACAAGATTGATGAACACCAATCCCAGCAGTATCTTTGCCTTCATCTCTCACCTCCAGCCTTAAGGATCGCGATTTCATCGAGGAAGACCATATCTTTCTTCCTCTCGGACTCATCGAACCTGGCCTGATGGATCTCCTTGAGTCTTGTGATGACCGTAGAGGCCCGTTTGGCCTTTAATAGCTCTTTTCTCTTCTCTTCCACCTGCTGCCCTGCGATCTTAATATTCTCATTAATACGCTCTATGGTTTGCTCCAGATGGGAAATGTAGTCATAGTAGATCTTGACTTCCGTGGCACTTAAGCCCTGTTTCATCCTGGTCATGAGCTCTACCCTGAGGATGTCTCTTCTGGCTAAGACCTGCTCCCTCATGGCCTTAAGCGAACTTAAGTACCTCTGAGCCTGGGAGAAAGCCTGCAGGGCTATGTTCTCCTGTATCTTCCTCACATTCAGCAATGTTGCGAACTTAAACTTGAAGGCCATTTATGCATTCCCTTTATGCCTTGAGTCCACGATGGCACTCATCTGGGTTACAGCCTGTTCGATGGTGGCCTTTTCATTGATGTCCTGCTTTAGAAAATTATTGATGGTATCGATGTGGTGGATCGCATTGTCGATCTCAGGATTGTTCCCTGCAACATAGGCCCCAATATTGATGAGGTCTTTTGCCTCTTCATACACTGCAGCAATGGACTGGATGGTTCGGGCCGTCTTCAGGTGTTTTTCTGCTACAATGTCGCTCATGACCCTGCTCACGCTGCGGAGGATATCGACGGCGGGGTAGTGGCCTCTGGTTGCAAGATCGCGGGAGAGTACGATGTGCCCGTCCACAATGGAGCGGACGGCATCGGCTACGGGCTCCGTGAGGTCATCACCCTCGACGAGCACCGTGTATAATCCGGTTATACTCCCTTTGGACGAGGTGTTCCCGACCCGCTCCAAGAGCTTGGGCATCTTGGCGAAGCAGGAAGGGGTATATCCCTTGGTAGTGGGCGGCTCGCCGACGGCCAGGCCGATCTCCCTCATGGACATGGCGAAGCGTGTAATGGAGTCCATCATAAGGAGAACGTCCAGGCCCTGGTCCCTGAAGAATTCGGCAATGGTAGTGGCGAGATAAGCCCCCCTGATACGGATGAGCGAAGGCTGGTCCGAGATGGCGGTTACCACTATGGAGCGCTTGAGCCCTTCTTCGCCCAAATCCCTTTCCAAGAACTCCTTTACTTCTCTTCCCCTTTCACCGATGAGTGCGATCACGTTCACATCCGCCTTGGTGTGGCGGGCAATCATGCCCAAGAGGACGCTCTTACCTACGCCGGAGCCTGCCATAATGGCCATGCGCTGGCCCTTTCCTACGGTCAGGATGCCGTTGATAGCCTTGATTCCAAGATCGAGCGACTCCTTGATTCTCCTCTTCCTCAGGGGATTATAAGGGTTTCCATACAAAGGCATCTCATGATCGAGGACGAGTGGGCCCTTGCTATCCAACGGCTCACCCATGCCGTCGATGACCCTGCCGAGCAAGTCATTGCCGACCTTGACTACTGGTTGCGATTTTCTGGCAATAATTACGCTGCCCGGGCCTATCCCGCTCAGGTCGCCCAGCGGCATTAAAAGCACACGTTTGTCACGAAAGCCCACCACCTCTGCCATGATGGAGTTTTTCCTGGCCTTGGAGTAGATCTCGCACATCCCGCCCATGGCGCTGCCCGGGCCGTGACCCTCCACTACAAGGCCCACGATGTTGGTCACCTTGCCTCTGACCTGGATGGGATCAGTCTCACGTAAGGCAAGGATATGTCTCTTAAGCCCCGTCATTTTTCCAGCAGGACCTCTCTCATATGATCAATCTGCGACCGGATACTCGCGTCGATCTCGCCGAATTCCGTGTCGATAATGATTCCACCGCGATCAATGGCTCCGTCCTCGACAAAGTGGACATTTTTCTTGCCTGTGAGATGTGTCGAGAGTATCCGCTCGATGTCGCGGATATATTCAAAGTCGGAAGGGTGGATCCTCATGCGGATCTCTTCGGTCTCGGTGAGATGAGTGCAGGCTTGTCTGATAGTATCCAAGATGATGTCCGGAGAGAGGTGGATTTCCCGATGGATAACCTTCTCCGCCATCAGTATGAGTATCTCAAGAAGCTGGTCCTGGTGCTTCTCGATGATAAGCTGCCTCATCTTTTTGAGCTCTTCAATGGCATTTGAAACCGCCTGGATGAGGGGTTCGATCTTCTTGGCCGCCATCTTCTGTCCCTGGGCTTGGCCCTGTTCAAGGCCTTTGCGATAGGCCTCCATCTCAATGGCCTCTTTTTCTGCGCCGGCCTTCTTCAGGATAGCGTCGGCCTGCATCTGCACATCCTTGAGTCCGCCCTTGTCCTGCATTTCCTTGATACAATAGGGGGTAACCGTACAATCTTTTTTGTCGTTGTTGCGGATGATTCTAGATGAGGACATCCTCTCCGCCCTTTCCGCTGATCACGATCTTGCCGGCAGCCTCCAGCTTCCTTGCCACGCGTACGATGTTCTGCTGGGCGTTCTCCACATCCGAGAGCTTCACCGGGCCCATGGTCTCCATGTCTTCCAGGAGCATCTCTGAGGCGCGTGAAGACATATTCTTGAGAATATGGGCCTTGAGCGTCTCGCTGGAGGTCTTGAGAGCCAGGGACAGATCTTCGTTCGTGATCTCCTTGAGGATGGTCTGGATGCCGCGGTTGTCGATGTTGATGAGGTCTTCGAAGACAAACATCTTCTGACGGATGTTTTCGGCCATATCGGCATCTATCTCTTCCAATGAAGCGAAGATGTTGTTCTCGGTGTTATGGTCAAGCTGGTTCATGATTTCGGCCACGGTCTCGATGCCTCCGAGCTTCTTGCTTTCCACGCTCCCCATGGCCTCGATCTCCTTCTTGAGTACGTCATCCACATCCTCGATGACGCCTGCAGGCACCATGCCGAGGTTGGCGATACGAAAGACGATCTCCGGCTGGAGCTTCTCAGGCATCTCCTTTATGATCTGGGCGACCTTCATATAATCCAGGTGGGCCAGCACCAGCGCTATGGTCTGGGGATGCTCTCCCTTAAGATAGTCAACGAGAATCGATGCGTCGACGGCCCTCAGCGATGAGAACGCAGCGGTGTCCATGGCCTGGGATATGGAATCCATGATAGGCTTTGCCTTATCAGCGCCTAATGACGAGACGAGGGCATCACGCAGGTACTCGATGCCTTTGCCAGTGACACCGCTCACCTCGGAGCTCAACTGTAAGAACTCGTCCATGATATTCTGGACCGTGTCGACCGGGATGGTCACATCTTCGAGGGCTGCCATGCGTTTGCCGAGAAGTTTCATTTCGTGTTCGGTCAATCCCTTGAATATGGCCCGGGTGAATTCGTCACCCATTGCCATGAGAAAGATAGCGGCCTTCTGGGGGCCGTCAACCTTCTTGAGCTTGCCCATTATACATTCTCCTGAAGCCAGGACTTCACTACCGCTGAGGCGGTGTTCATATCATTTCGTGCCGTTTGTTCGATGGCCTTGCGCTTTCCATGGACCGCCCGTTTCATCTCCTCGCTCTTGGGAGCAACTTCGAGCTGGGGCACTTCCTCTCCGCCCTCAAGGAGCTCGCGGTCCTCCATGGGGATACCCCTTTCGTGCGCATGTACCCGATCCACCACCCTCACCGACTTAAGCCATTTGAGCATTGGCCGGATTATGAAGAGCAGGACAAGGATCACTACGACGAGGAACACGGCCGGTTTGAGCAGGGTAAGGATGAATTCTTTCTTCTTTTCCTTTTCGGAAAGCGCTGCCAGGTCGGTGTCCTCCTGGGCAAAGGGCATGCAGGACACCGAGATGATGTCTTCACGGTCTGCATTGAACCCGACCGTCTGCTTCACCGCATTCTCGATCTCTTTGAGTTCGGATGCCTGGCGTGGGACAAACAGCTTGTTACCCCCCTTGTCGGACTTGTATGTCCCATCAACTACAACAGATACCGTCAGCCGTTTGACATCCCCGGGAGAGAAGACGTGTTCCGTCTGGTTTCTGCCGATCTCGTAATTCCTGACTATGCTTTCTCCACCCGATCCCCCGTTCGGCGGGATTGCCTCAGGCCCTCCCTTTCCCGTGGGCAGATTGGATGGCGTTCCGGCAACGCCCTGCGTATTCTTTTCCTTGCCTGCATACTGGTTCTTGACCTCTTCGGAGCGCACCACATGGATCTCGGGATCGTAATTATCCTGGACACTCTTGACCATGTCCATGTTCACGTCCGCACTTACCTTCACTACGGCTGCCTGGGGTCCTACAATCTTCTCAAGGAGACTCTGGGCCCTTTCCTGCAGTTGGTTTTCAATGGCCCGCTTGAATTCAAGACGGTCGCTGGCAAGGGCCACCGAATCATTGTTCTTTTTGCCCTCATAAAGGACTTTTCCCTTGATGTCTACGATGCTGATATTCTCCGGGTCCAGTCCCCGCACACTTTTTTCAACAAGGTATACTATGCCCTGGACCTGGGAAGGGTTCATCTGCATGCCGGGCTTGATCTTGATGACGATAGAGGCCTTGGCCGGCTTCTCATCCTCGATGAAGATGCTTTCCTTGGGCATGGCGATGTGGACTCGAGCAAAAGAGACCGCTTCAAGGGACATAATGGTATTGGCAAGCTCGTTCTGCAACGCCCTTTGGTAATTGATTTTCTGTACGAACTCGGACTGGGAGAAGTCCGATTCATCGAACAGCGCAAACCCTTTTCCAACACCGCCCTTGGGCAGGCCCTTTCCTGCGAGCGACAAGCGCGTCTCGTATACGTTGGCCTCCGGGATCATGATTGCGGTACCACCCTTGGTAAGCTGGTAGGGGATGCGATTCTCCTTCAGGTTCTGGACGATCAGCGAGGCATCCTGCTCGTTCAGGTCGGTAAAGAGGTACTGATATTTCGGGGCTGTTGCCCACATGAGGCTCACTACCAAGACCGCAGCAGCAAGGCCGACCACGGCCAGAAGGCCGAACCTCTGGCCCATACTCATGGCGCCGAACTTAGCCGGAAGCTGTTTGAGTAAGTTTATCATGGCTATGTCAACCTACTTAACGTGTTGTAGCCATCGATGAGCTTGCTGGTCATCTTCACGAGGAGCTGGAGGGAGATGTCCGCTTTCTCCATGGCAATCATGGCCTCATGAATATTGGGAGATTTGCCCGAAGATAGGTCTGTGGCCGCTTTCTCGGATTCCTTGACCAGGCTGTTCGTTGAATTGATGGCATCGGTGAGGGTATCAACGAAATCCAGACCCTTTCCTTTCGGTTTCTCATTGGATGTAAGGGGCCCTGTAAGGGTAAAATCAGACTTGTCGATACGCATTACTTCCCTCCTATCTGCAGTGCCTTCAGGGCCATGTCTTTCTGCGCCTTCACGGCAATGGTGTTGGCTTCAAAGGCCCTGGTGGCATTCATCATATTCACCATCTCCTCCATGAGATTCACATTGGGCATAGTCACGTAACCTTTCTCGTCCGCATCGGGGTTGCCCGGGTCATAAATATGTTCACCCGTGGTGGAATCGGCCTTAATCCCCTCTACATCGACGCTTGCAAGCTGGCCTTCGAAGGAGCTCTCTTTCAGGATCACATCCCTGCGCTTATAGGGTCCGCCTTCATCGGTATGCGTGGTGTGGGCATTGGCGATATTGCTTGAGATGACGTTCATCCTGGTCCGCTGAGCCCTAAGCCCGCTTGCACTAATATCCATGGCTGTGAAAAGGTCCATTATTGGATGCCTCCTATGGTGTTTTTCAGCTCTTGGAGTTTGGTCTGGATGATCTCGGCCGAGGCGCTGTAGAGGATCTGGTTCTCGTTGAGCTTCATCATTTCCCGGTCGATGTCCACGGTGTTGGAGTCGTTCCCGATCCTTGAAAATGGGTCGTCTACGGTTTTGAACATACTTTCCCCGGGCGATTTCTTCAAATGTTGCGGGCTTGTTGTGGCAAGCTTGAGCTTGGAGTCGAGCTCGCTTTCAAACAGGGCCTCCTTGGCTCTGTAGCCGGGTGTGTCCACATTGGCGATGTTGCCGGATATGACCTCCTGGCGATAGGTACGGTAGTTCATGTGCTCCGTCACTTCCGAGATGATTTTGCCGAAGATATTGGCCATAAGCACTCTCCTGAGGTATCATAAAGCAATTGTCGTACCAAGGGGCCGATGTCTCATGTTTCCAAGGGTTCTTCAGGGTCAGGGTCGCCGCACTCAGTATTCCCAACGTCAGAAATTTGACCACCTTTGGTGTATTCATTGAGTTTATTCCGCAAGGTCCGTATACTGATGCCCAGCAGTGTTGCAGCCTTGGTCCTGTTGCCGTCAACCCTTTTTAACGTTGATAGTATAAGATTTTTTTCCATCTCGTGGATTGTTGCACCCATGACGGGCATAGAGGCCAATATGTCAGGAACATCACAGCTCGTTGTAATATGTTCCATTGAGATCACATCGCCATCGGTGAGGATCATGGCACGCTCGATAACGTTCTCAAGTTCGCGGACATTGCCGGGCCAGGGATACTTCAACAGGGAATCTTTTGCCTCCTTACTGAGAACTTTTTCCTGCATATCCTCCCTCTCAGCGATCTTCTTGATAAAGTGTGCGGAAAGGGGAATAATGTCTTCTCTGCGTACTCGTAAAGGCGGGACCTTGATAGGGATCACATTCAAGCGGAAGAAGAGGTCGTGTCTGAACCTTGAGGTCTTAATCTCTTCTTCAATATCCCGGTTGGTTGTGGAGATGACACGGAAGTCCACCTTTATGGGAGACTTACCGCCCACGCGGTCGATCTGCCTTTCCTGCAAGACTCTGAGCAGCTTTGCCTGTAAGGCCGAACTAATCTCGGTTATCTCATCCAGCAGGATGGTTCCGCCGTCGGCCTGCTCGAATTTGCCGATCCGAGTGGCATAAGCCCCGGTAAATGCACCTTTCTCGTAGCCGAAGAGCTCGCTTTCAATCAACGTCTCAGGGATGGCGGCGAGGTTTATCCCCACGTAGGGCCCGCTTTTACGCTTGCTTAAGGCATGGATGTTTCTCGCAATAACCTCCTTGCCGGTGCCGGATTCCCCCTGGATAAACACAGGGGCCTGGGTTGGGGCGACCTTCCGGATGATCTCCACGATACCCCTCATGGAAGGGTCGGCAACGATAAAGCTTGAATCTTTGCCGTCAGACCGCCCACCCTTTGGGGTCATGAGGGCCTCAAGCACGCTCACCATCTCATCGGCCCGGAAGGGTTTTTTCAGGAAATATGCAGCACCGGCCTTGAGGCATGTGGAACCATCTTTTATACCGATAGCCACAATCTCGATTGAATCATAGACTTGTTTGGTCCCTTCGATCACATCGAGGAAGTCATCCGAGATGATTGCCAGGCCATGTTGCTTTGGGTTGATCGCTTCTAAGAATTTATCCTTGTCGACAAAGGGAAAGGGAGACTCGCCCAGCTCTGCAATGAGCTCGGCAAGTATGTTAACGGTCTCTTTGTCTTCATCCAAGATGGCGATCCCCATGCTCACTTTTTTCCCCCCGGCTGGCTTTTAGCGGAATTGTACATTTTCAGTTCTTGCTGGAGATCCATGTCATTGGAAGCAACCCTTGCAGCAGAGAGAAGGAGCGGGTCCTTGCTAAGCCTGATGACGTTTGTGAGCAGATCCTTGGCCCCGGCCTGATCTCCGAGGGCATACGAGATTGAAGCGAGATGGTACATAGCCCAGTAGGCATGCGAAGACTTTGGATAGGTATCAAGCAGCATCTGATAAAGGGACTTTGCCTTGGCAAGTTCCCTCATATCCTTGAACTGAGTTGCCCTCAGGTAAAGGGCGTTCTCGATGATGGGCGAGATCCTTTGGCCGTTATAAGAGATGATCCTGTCCAATACCTGCTGTTCCTGCTGGTTCATTGACAGTCTGCGATATGCATCTGTAAGATATGAAAGTGAGTTCAATGCCAGAGGGCTATCGCTATTGGCAGAGGCCTCGAGATAGGTCAATGAATCCTTGAGGCTGCCCAGTTTATAGAGCACCTCGCCCCGCCTGTCCCTCATAATCTGAATATCTTTGCCTCTCGGATAGGTATTCAGATAGAGCGTGTTCCAGATAAGGGCCTCCTGGTATCTGCCCTGCTTGATGTCGATAGTAAACAAAAGATAGAGAGCCAATTCCTTGTATGTTGATTCTTCCCTGGTGGACAATTCGAGTACGATCCTGGCTTTATCGAGCTGACCGAGCCGGTTTAATGCTTCTCCGATAATGCACAAGGTGGCGCTGTCTTGAAGTTCCTTTATAAAACCGCCTTGGTATCGGGTATAAATTTCGTAGATCTGGTCATATTGAGAGTCCCGATGCAGGATGCGCACCCTCTCAATAATGCTTCTTACGGCCTCTACCTGGGCATAATGGTGGACCGTGTCGCTCTGCCGCGTTCCCAACCATACTTCATAGTAGGTATCCAATGCCTTGTCCCACTGGCCATGCTTGGCATAAGCCTGGGCTATCCTGACCTTCACAAGTGAGGCCAAAGATTTATCTTTATATTCCTCTGTGGTTTTAAGGTTTTCATAGATATCCATTACATCGTTGAACGCCCTGTCGGATAATTTGCCGTGTTCGTCTGTGTTTTTCTCAATGATGATCCGCGCTGACTTGAGCTTTGCGATCACGAAATTCTCACCCTTGGACGTCAGGGTTTCAACTTGAGAGAATACCACAAGGGCCTTGTCCTTTTCACCGATCTGATAGAGGCAATCCCCAAGCATTATGAGGTGCTTCTGCCTGCTTGAGGGATCACCCAGATTGAATGCCTGTATGAGGTAGTCCTTTGCTTGTGCAAAGTCGTTCATCTTGAATGCAGCTTCGCCTATGTGTGCATATATTGAGGGATTCTGCCTGATGATCGCTTGATCCGTTGCAAGGGCTTCTTTATACATCGTGAACGCCTTTTCATGGTCGTTCAATCCGAGATAGGTATCACCCAGGACCGATGAGTAATCGGCCTTCAGACCTTCAGGGACGCCTTTGGGCCCAAGGTCTCGAATCAAGCGCTTGTTGGCGGCATAGGCATCCTCATATGCACTATTATGGTTCAGGATATCCATTTCCCTGATGCCTGCCTCGGTCTTAATGTCATCCCATTGAGATCCATGAAGTGTTTTTACCAGATCGAGTGCTTCACTGGACCTGCCGGACCGGATGAGCATGGAGCAGTATTCGAGCATGATCCTCTCACGATCGAGGCCGGCAGAGAAATTTTGGAGGGCGGAATCCATCATGGTAAGCGCCTTGGAGGAGCGACTTTCCGTCTGATACGGAAATGCCAGGGCCCAGTAGGACCGGGCAAGAATCACCTTCTCCCGGGCATCAAGTGCCTGAACGGCAGGTTCTAGAAGGGTGATTACACCTGCGATATTACCTGCAGCGAACAGATTTTTTGCTGCCTGATATCTGACATCGGGAGATGCAGTGCTCGATGTCCTCAGTTCAAGAATGACCAGGCTTTTATCCCTATCCGTCCTGGTTTTCATGAGCGAGTACGGCTCAGCCACAGTCAGGGTGAGCACGGTGCCGGATGCCATCTTCATGGTATTGATGAACTTGAGCTGTGGTACAGGTGTGAGAAGATTTTCGATTGAGTTACCGGGGAAATCTGTTGGAAAATAAAGGTAGATCCTGCCGGTCTTTAAGGTGCGTATCTCGGGGAGCATGCCCGGCACGATCTGTATGGACACACTCATTTGAGCTTTACCGGGTATGACATCGATCCGTTTGATGGGACACAGCAGCATTTGATCTTTCTTCGTAGTAATATCGATGACGACGCTGGGTGGGCTCTGTCTGGTGGAGACTTGGTAGGCAAACGGCACCTTAATGTCGATGGTTGCCTTCGTGCCGTCAAAGGTGAGCCCATGGATCATGAATTGATCCTGGAGTGTATAAGGGTCAGCAACAGTGTGGGGAAAATTGACGATGAGTGTCTGTTTTTGTACCGATACCTCGGGTGCAATGGCCTCCCTCTCGTTCAGGATAAAAATAATCCTGGTGGCATTACCCGAGCCCCCCACATGTACGCTTGCAGCGTGCACCGGCCCTGCATCGACAAGGACCACGCATGTGAGCATCATAGCGCAGGAGAAAATCTCCTTCAGCATAATTTTAATAGAGCTGTTGTTCTTCACCGCAGCATGAAAATACAACTTCCATGCCACATCCATAAGGCTTAAGGATCAAGGGGCCATGCAATCGGTATCAGGATCTCGTTAGATGATATAAAATTTATGTTGTATTAGGAAATATTCGATTCAGTGGGTTTTTGGAGTTTCTGTTTCTTGATCTTCTCCACCAGTGTCGTTCTATTCACGTGCAGGAGCTTAGCGGCACGGTTTTTGACCCAATTGCTCTTATTGAGGGCCTGGACGATAATACTCCGCTCGAATTCATTCACTGCGGTAGACAGATCAATTCCTGTCTCGGGCAGATCGAGTTGCGGGATGGCGGAAGATATCACCGTGGCACCGGTGAGGACCTTTTCCGGTAGATCTGCAACATCAATAATGGGGGAATCGCTCAAAACCACCATGCGTTCCACCAGGTTTTCCAGCTCGCGTACATTGCCGGGCCAGCGATAGCGCATGAGTGAAGTTGTGGCCTTTTTGCTGAATTCAACTTTCTTGGGTGACTTGCCTTCGCTGTACTTCTCCAGAAAATGCTTGATGAGCAACGGTATGTCATCGGTCTTCTCGCGCAAGGGAGGAAGGTGGATGGGTATGACATTAAGCCTGTAGTAGAGATCTTCCCGGAATCTGCCTTCAGCGACCTCTTCCTCGAGGTTCTTGTTTGTTGCGGCGATTATCCGCACATCAGCCCTGATGGTCTTGATCCCGCCGACACGTTCGAATTCCCTCTCCTGGATGACGCGAAGCAGCTTTACCTGGAGGTTTGGGCTCATCTCAGAAATTTCATCCAAGAATATGCTGCCGCCGCAGGCAAGCTCGAACCTGCCGATCCTGGTCCTGAACGCACCGGTGAAAGCGCCTTTTTCATGGCCAAAGAGCTCGCTCTCAAGCAGCTCTTCGGGGATAGCCCCGCAGTTTACGGGGATAAATGCGTTTGCAGATCTCATGGAATTATAATGCAGAGCCCGGGCAACGAGCTCCTTGCCGGTACCTGATTCACCGAGGATCAGGACCGTGGAGTCCGTTGAGGCTACCTTGTCGATGAGACCGAAGATCTTCTGCATCTTCTCGGAAGTCCCCACGATGTTCTCGAACTTATAGCGGGCCTTGAGCTGCTGTTTCAGGTAAGTGTTTTCCTCCTGCAAGGCGAGGTGGTCAAGGGCCTTTTTCACCACGACTTTGATTTCGTCGGCCTTGAAGGGCTTGGTGATATAATCAAAGGCCCCAAGCTTCATGGCATCCACCGCGGTTTTTACCGAGCCATAGCCCGTATAGAGAATGCCGATGGTGTTCAGCTTATTCTCGATTAGATACTCTATGACGCCGAGTCCATCGAGTTCCGGCATCTGGAGATCGGTAAGTACTACCTGGAAAGTATCCTGGGTAAGTCTGGAGATGGCATCCTTTCCGTTTGCAGCCGTAGTAATGGAATACCCTTCATCTGAGAGGATCTCGGAAAGGTATTCCCGATTTTGGATTTCATCGTCAACAATAAGTATAGAATGGTTACCCATAAATTTGTAGGGTACATATACCGCAAGTATTCACATGCGTCAATATATAGACGCTCTGATCTGCAAAAAAGATTCTTAGGCAGAATTTATCGAGGTCTACTGGGCCTTGCCGTTCACCCGGTCTCTCATGTCTTTCCCGGATTTAAAGAAGGGCAGGGTTTTGGATTTGACCTGGATTTTCTCACCACTCTTGGGATTCCTCCCGATGTAGGGCTTATAATCCCTCATGACAAAGCTGCCGAACCCGCGAATCTCTACACGCCGTTTGCCCTTCATGGCAACAATCATGGAGCTGAGGATGGAGTTCACCAGGGCCTCTGCCTTCTTCGGGTGGAGAGCCATGCGCATGGAGAGTTCTTCAATCAGTTCAGATTTGTTCATGTATCTCCTCCTACCATGGTCTAATTATTCATAGATTATAAAGTGCTCCATGCACATGTCAAGTTTTTTTATGTTTTTTTAGTATCTTATAAAGAGATCTCTCTTCCGAAGGGCTCAGTTCGCGGATTTGACCGGGGTACATCCTTTTCAGAACGACCGGTCCTACACTGATTCGTTTGATGGACTCGACCCGTAATCCCACGGATGCGGCCATGCGCTTAATCTGATTTTTCAGCCCCTGCACAAGGGTTATTTGTAAATATGAACCCTCAGAAACGTAGTGTTCCTCCAAGACCTTTGCCGGCAGCGTCTTTTTCCCATCAAGGATGATACCTGCTTCCATGCGATGAATGGCCTCTAGCGTGGCCCTGGGTATTACCTTCACGAGATAGACCTTGGGTACATGGAAGGAGGGGTGGTGGAGTGAATGCGACAATTCCCCGTCATTGGTCAGGATGAGGAGTCCTTCTGCGTCAAAATCCAGTCTGCCCACCGGGAACACGCCCTGAAGCTGCTCGGGAAGGAGATCCTTAATACAGGGTCTGCCTTGAGGGTCATTCATGGTTGTCATCACATACTTGGGCTTGTACATGGCTACAAGAAGGGTGTTCTGACGGGATACGGTCTTGCCGTCTAAGGCAACTACATCTTTATCCGGGTCCAAGGTGTCACCAAGGAGTGCCTTTTCATTGTTGATACTCACGCGGCCGTGCTCGATAAGCTCGTCGGCCTTTCTCCGTGATATTGCCCCTGTCGAGGCGAGGAATCTGTTGATGCGCACCTTGCTCATGAGGCCTCTATTATACCGTAAAAAAAATCATCAGGGGAGGTGTGTCTTACGTGTAATAGTGACCTCACTTAATATCATGTTGGCATGTGGATTGTAGTGTTATCGTCTATAAGCCGACGCATCCCTTACAACCTAATTCCAAAGCCCGCCCTCTGCCTCCCTAGGCAGGCAGAGAGTCGAGGCGGGTTCTGCATGCCTCGCAGGCTTCATTACAGTAAGGTGTGCTGTCATTGTAGATCACCAGGCCCACATCATCACCCATGCCGAAGCGTTCCGTACACTTTGGGCAGAACAGCCTGCCGATACTGTCGAGATATCCGACTACGGGCTTATACATGTCCGGCTCATAGGCTGTATCGGCCTTGAATGTGCTTATGAGGCCGAAAGAGCCGCACCCGGGACACTGGTAACCAAGATCCGCGTCCCAGAACGTGGTAGAGCATTTTCTGTTTGCGCAATAGTATTGTGCAACCCTGCCCCTGTTTTTTTCCAGCAGTGCCCTTATCGTGTCCGTATATATGTTATCGTTTGAAGACGCCTTTTTTGCGAAGGAGTTCTCGGATGATTTATTAATATTAGCTCGGGGTGCCCCTTTGTCGTTCTCTTTATTTGCCATAGTCAGCTCATTTTCCTTTTTCATGTCCACTCTCCTTTACTATGTCTTCACTGAAGAGCCTGATGTCAAGTTTGATGCTTGTGTAGGGACGAGCCGATTCTTTTTCAACACATCCTTAAAAAAAATATAATGGGCAAGCTTCATCTTGGCTGGATAACACATGGTAATCTTGCACCCAAGGCTATACCTTTATGGTCGATCTTCGTTGCATATACAAGGGACAGCTAACTTTTTGACACCTTGTCACCCATAAGGTATAAGGCCTGATCAATGAACCAGATCATCAGCCAGATCGCTTTGTTGATTGTACCGGTGCTGCTGTCCATCACCGTCCATGAAGTATGTCACGGCTATGCCGCCTTTTTTTTCGGTGACCCCACTGCGAAGATGGCAGGCAGGCTCACCCTGAACCCCGTAAAACACATCGATCCCGTAGGTCTCCTCGTGCTTTTTATTACCGGGATAGCCGGCATGGCGATCGGGTGGGCCAAGCCGGTGCCGGTGGATCCGAGATATTTCAAGAAACCGCGCATGGATATGATGTGGGTCTCACTGGCAGGCCCCTTGTCGAATCTTGCATTGGCTGTCGTAACTGCCTTCGTGTACAAACAATTCGGCGGTGCTCTCTCGCAAACTTTTTTTTATCCCCTTGTTATTATGGCTGAATATATGATCATGATCAATGTGGGGCTTGCGGTCTTCAATCTCATACCCATCCATCCTCTGGACGGGAGCCATATCATGGAAGGACTGCTCCCCTTGAAGGCTGCATACGCCTATTCCAAACTGCAGCCTTACGGTTTCATGATTCTCCTCGTGCTTATATTCACACGGGCGGTGAATGTGGTGATCTTTCCGATCATCAGTGCCATTCTCTCTATTCTCATGAAATAGAAAAGGAACTATATGGACAAGAAGCGCATCGTATCAGGCATCAGACCCACGGGAGATCTTCATTTGGGGCATTACCTCGGGGTCCTTAAGAATTGGGTGGGTCTTCAGGACGAATATCAATGCTTCTACTTTATTGCCGATTGGCACGCCCTGACCAGCGAGTATAAAGATCCTGCAATCATCCCACAAAGCACCCGGGACATGGTTGTTGTCTTACTGAGCGTGGGTCTCGACCCTGAGAAATCAGTTATTTTCCGGCAGTCGGACATCAAGTCGCACGCCGAGTTGTTCCTGCTCCTGTCCATGATCACCCCTTTATCATGGCTCGAAAGAAACCCCACATATAAGGAGATGAAGGAGGAGCTGAAAGAAAAAGACCTGAGCACCTTCGGCTTCCTGGGGTACCCGGTACTCCAGGCTGCAGATATCGTGATTTACCATGCGGACAGGGTTCCTATCGGTGCAGACCAACTCCCCCACCTGGAGCTGACCCGTGAGATCGTGCGTCGGTTCAACTTTATGTATGGCGATGCTATCCTGAAAGAGCCTCAGGAGATTCTGACCGAGGCCCCCAAGGTACCTGGTCTTGACGGCAGGAAGATGTCGAAGTCTTACGGTAATGCCATCTTTATCGCCGAGAGCAAAGAGAGCCTTTCGGCCAAGGTGATGGAGATGCTCACTGACCCGAAGCGTAAGACGAGAAAAGACCCTGGGGAACCGAATGATTGCAACCTGTACCCTTTCCACGAGTACTTTACCGATGAATCCACAAAGGCGGAAATACAGGTTGGGTGCAGGACTGCAGGTATCGGATGTGTGGATTGCAAGCGCATACTTATCAAGAGTCTGCTCAGAGAGTTTGAACCCGTCTGGGAGAAGATTGCTTACTATAGGGGCCATGAGAAACTGGTGGATGAAATTCTGAATACCGGGTGCCTCAAGGCTACAAGGGAATCTGAACTCACCATTGTGCAGGTGAGGAAGGCCATGAATCTCTAATACGGGGGAAACCATGGGGTATCTTGGGAGCACCGAGACAGTGTATGATGATTTCGTGCTGCACCTTCCCATGTTCGAGGGCCCGCTCGACCTCTTGCTCTACCTCATCGAGAAAAATCGCTTCACCCTGCATGACCTCGAGGTATGCCCCATTATTGACCAGTACCTGTCTTATATCGAGCGGGTAAGATCTCTTGATATCTCATTGGCCGGTGAGTTTCTCGAAATGGCCTCATACCTTATCTGGTTGAAGTCCCGCCTCCTGTTGCCCGAGGAGCTTACCTATACCGATGAGGAGGGGAAGAACCCGGCCGATGAGCTCAAGGAGATGCTGCTTGCCTACCAGGCCATCAAGGCGGCTTCCCGTGAACTCGGCATGAGGCCCATACTTTACTGGGATACCTTTCCCAAGGGTGCAACATCGGAAGAGAGAGATATCACAAAGACGAGCCTCGGCCCTTTGATGGAGGCGATTCAGGCTATCAGGGCCCGTACCAAGCAGCTTATCATGAATATCACTCCCATGCGGTTTTCCATCCAGGACATCATGGCCCGCATACAGGCACTCTTTTCCGGGAAAAAGAAGATTACACTCAAGGAAGCTGCCCCGACCGGTGAAAAGACCGAGATCATCGGCGCGTTTATGGCAGCCCTGGAGATGTCGAAGCTGAGCATTGTGAGACTCATCCAGAGAGGCCTGTTCTCCACCATCTACCTGATAAAGAGGACGGAGAACAAATGAGGTGGAGCATGCCTGTGAAGAATGGAGAGGTTGAGTAAGTATGGGAAAGCGGGAGATCATTGAGGCGCTTATCTTTTCATCCGGCAGCGCACTTACTGTGAAGGATATCATAAGGATTCTGCCGGGATCTTCGCGAGAAGAGATCGAGCGATACATTGAGGAACTCAACGGTATCTATGAGGCTTCTAACCGGAGTTTCAGGATTCATCTCGTTGCCACCGGGTATATGTTTGTGACGCTTCCGGAGTATGCACCCTATCTCAGACAGCTCGTGACCCCGGTGAAGCTCACAAGTGCTTCGATTGAGGTCCTTGCGGTTATAGCGTATAAAGGACCCTGCTCTAAGCAGACCATCGACGGCATCAGGGGTGTGGATTCCACCTCAAGCCTCAAACAGCTCATAAAACACCAGCTCATTGACATCAAGCCTGGTAAACCCATGTTGTATTACATAACAGAAAAGTTCCTGGAGGTCTTTGGGCTCACCTCTTTGTCGGAATTGCCGGACATCACACAGTTCGAGGAGGTCTTTGGGGTTACCTGAGGTTTTCAAAAGGAACAGTCAAGATATCCCAAGACTTGGGTAGTGGGTCAGTTTGGTTAATTCCAAAACCGACCACAATTCCAGCAACGCCATATTATATATTTAATCTAAGCAGAATTAGTGTTAAAATTATTATATGTGGGGGTGGCTGTTTAGTTGGACTACTGTATTATGTATATGCCCTGTGCTCATTGGCGTCGGAGTAGGGGTGTTAAGTATGAATCCCCCATCATTCACAATCGCCCACGTTTCCTTTTCATTTGCTGCCGCTATTCTATTGGCCCGCATTGGTTGGTGGCTATCGTTCGAACAATCCGCAAGTAAATATCAGTTAACAATCTTTGCTTTTATAATTTTTGGTATTATTGGTTCTTTGTGGCTATGTTCGATAAGATGGGTAAGCGACAGAGAACATTCATGGAATAAACAAATGGCTCAAAAACAATCCTCTTCTAAGATAGTACCAAACCAAGCATCCCCAAGTCTTCATGAGCTTTTTAAAACTGATTTTAATACATTATTAAGACAATCAATCGAAATGAAGGCCAATCTATCTAATGGAAAAACTATCACGTTATATGCGACAGAATATTTTGATTTTCAGGGTAAATCAAAATTCATTGGCTTCTATATTCCAGCATCCGGGCCAATATCCAATAGTTCTTATATCGCCTGTGGATTGATATCTGAAGAGTATAAAAAAACAATGGATAATATTGAATCATCCACTATAATAACTGGTGGATTTGTGGGTGATTCACAGCAAACATCTTCAAAAGACCTTTCCTTTTCAGGAAGAATATATATTTATCACGATGATGTTTTATCATTGCAGCAACTTGCGACTCTTGAAAAAATATACCAATCTAAGGGCTTATCGGTTGTTTTTAGGGGCAATGAATATTTAATAGCTAGATGGAATAACAAATAATATTGGATATTATTTTATGGTTCATGACAACTTTAGTACGAGAAAGGTGCTATAAGTTGGCTTATGGACAAGGTTAACAGGTATTGTCATCGTTCGCACATTTCTGAGAGGCAAGACTTGTTAGGTCTTAAGCATCTACGGGCTTTAGTATATTGAGAAAGAGATTTACTCCCTCCGGTTCCTTTTCTACGATTAGGGTGGGATTTCCCGGCAGATCGCCGGCAAGCGCCTTGAGCTCGAATTCGTTCCGATGGATCAGGAACCATTCTGCACCGAATTCCATGATGAATCTCTGTGGGTTATATGGGCCGAAATTTCCTATCACCAGGAGGCCGCCGGGTTTGAGGAAGCTGTAAAGTTTTTTGATGAGCCTGTTGGACGCCCTGTCGGAGAGATAGTCGAACAGCCCCGCAGAATAGACGAAATCCGCTTCGCCATAAATACCTTTGTTGTTACCTTTTTCTACGATGAGCCGCTTGATGTTGTCCTGCTCAAAGTGGAACCTCATCTGAGGGATATCCTTCACCAGCGGTTTGGTCCGGGCCTTGGCATCTTCAAGGGCAAGGTTGTCCTGGTCCATGGCAATGAATTCAACATGAAACGGCAAGGTCTTTCCTTCAAAACTTTTGAGCAGGTCGGCGAGTTCAAGGGCCGGGCCGCAGGCCACGCTCATGATCTTGAGGTCATTGCTTGAAGTATTGTTTGTTACAAGACCCTTAAGCTTCTTGTATAAGTACGACCGACGGTTTCTCACGGCCCTCGAAGCAGTGCCCTCGCAATCGACTTTATTCAGCACCTGAGAGAAAAGGTCTTCGCCCTCGAAGGCGTTGCGGTAGATGATATTCATCATCTCGTAATCGCCTGCATACCCCAAAGGCTTGGTGATGCTCCGGTTGAACAGCCTGGACTTTGACAGGTAAGAATGAAGGCGTTTCTGGAAGAATTCTCTATGTATGTAATGCTGTTTGGAGTCGGCGAAACGGCTGATGATCCTGGTAAAATCGTCATAATAGCGATTCAACTCATCGAACAATGCATCAAAGGCAAGTTCCCGCAGGGTCTCCACCAATGCGCCTTGAAGGGACTCGTCTTCGCTGTGTATGGTTTGGAAGTCCTGGACTAGCCTCTCCTGAAACCCGTCTAGGATGTAGTGGAGGTGGGAGGTGATGTTGACGAACTCCGGGTCGAGGTTCTCCTCAATGGCCATGGACTGGACAAAGTCCAAAAAATCATTCTGGAGCTTGGTGATCTTGTCGGTCCTTATGATGGAATAGACATCCATGGACTTGTCATTGTATGAACAGCCGATGCAGGATACCGCCTGACCGCCCTGCTCCTCATCCTGGATATGGATGATGGTTGCCCCGGAGGCATGAACTTCCTGGTTGAAAGAGTAGAACTTAAGGTCAGGGATGATGTCTCCGATCTTCAGAAGGAGGCTGCCGTCTTCAAGATAGAAGGATGCCCCGGTACGGGAGTAATCCTTGACCGGGCAGATATGCTCGGTCTTCTGGAAGTCGTGGAAGTGGATGGTTTTACTGGTGTCACCGGCCTCCACGGTGTATCTCAGATCACGCTTGAGCCTCAATCCTTCTCACCTCATCAGATATGGAAATGCCCGCATAATAATTCAGCCACATTACGTTTACTGTTACGGCATCAGCACAAAAAAACTTTACTGCGCGCAGTCGCTCATGTCCCCGCCAAGCTTGTCCAAGGCGTGGGGCAAGGCATGTGCGATACTTTCGAGGCACTCCCTCGCCCCCTTGGGGCTGCCGGGTACATTGACAATGAGGGTATGCTTCCTGACACCAGCTACGGCCCTGGAGATCATGGCATGGGGGGTCTTTTTGAGGCTCTCTGCACGCATCACCTCTTCCATGCCGGGGACGCGCTTGTCGATGACTGAAAGTGTGGCATCAGGTGTCACATCCCTTAAGGATAGCCCGGTACCGCCGGTAGTGACGATGAGGTCGAGGCGGTGCTCATCACACCAGGAGATGAGACGGTTTCTGATGAGGTCATAGTCGTCGGGGATGATTTCGGCCATCTCCACTGATATGTTTAAGGCTGTGAGGATCTCCTTGATGATGGGGCCGCTTAAGTCCTGACGCAGCCCTTGAGAACCCTTGTCGCTCAGGGTGATGACCCCTGCCCTCTTCACCGCTTCACTTCCTTGAGCCTGCCCTGGGCTGCTATAACTATGGGCCTGGGCACGCCCTTGCTCTTTGCCAGCAGCCCAAGATCACGCTGGTTGAGGTAGGTTACCTGTGCCATGGCGACGGAGAGCGGGGTCTTGGGGTTGTTCGCCAGTGCGAGCCTTACCTGGTAGTTTCTCAGCCACTCCCTGTTCATGGCGATTTCTTTGAGGACGTCTTCGCTCACCTGCCTATTACTGGCAAGGCCTATTATCTCGCTCTCGGTGATCTTCGGGGAGTTAACCACCGCAAGCTGGACGAGCTTGTTGGAATCGCGAATAAGGATCGACCGGGCCTCCTTGGATGCCCTGCGCGCGAGGTCGAGCTTTTCCGAGACAGTCATTGTCTGGATTTTCTGGAACAGACTCCTGATGGAATCCGACCCGTTATTTTCCATCTTTTGCCGCCTTCGCCTCCTCGACGATCTTCTCCTGGAGATTGAACGGCACCGGGTCCAGGTGTGAGAAGCCCATGGTGAACGTACCCCTTCCCGAAGTTATGGATGTAAGGCTGGCAGCATAGGTGAGAACCTCGGCCAGGGGTATCTGGGCCTTGAGTTCCTGGTACTTGCCCCGGGAGTTCATACCCTCTATCTTTGCCCTGCGACTGTTGAGGTCGCCCATGACATCACCCATGCATTCCTCAGGCACTGTCACGGTGATATTCATGATCGGTTCAAGCAGGATCGGCTTGCACTGTTCCATGGCCTTCTTAAAGGCCAGAGAGCCTGCTATCTTGAAGGCCATTTCAGATGAATCCACCTCGTGGTATGAGCCGAAATACACAGTGACCTTTATATCCACCACAGGGTTTCCTGCAAGGGGGCCTGCCTGCATGGCCTCGATCACGCCCTTTTCCACTGCCGGGATATACTGCCTTGGAATGACGCCGCCCACGATGCCGTTAATGAACTCAAAGCCCTTGCCGCGTTCCTGAGGTTCCACTCTGAGCCAGCAGTCACCGAATTGGCCATGGCCTCCGGTCTGCTTCTTGTGTTTACCCTGCACCTCGGCGCTGGCGGTGATGGTCTCTTTGTAGGGAACCTTCGGTGTCTTGAGATCCACTTCAACACCGTACCTTCTCTTGAGCCTGTCCACCGCGATCTCGATGTGGAGCTGGCCAAGGCCCGACAGGATGAATTCGCCGGTCTGCTCGTCGCGGAACACCTTGAGAACCGGGTCTTCATCCATGATCTTATGGAACGCAGGCATAATCTTCTCCACATCGGCCTTGGTCTTGGGGGTTACCGCCATGTTCATGATGGGCTCGGGGAATGTCGGGCTTGGAAGCGTAAAGGCGAGAGACTCTGAAAGCAGCGTGTCGCCCGTCTTTGTCTCTTTCAGCTTTGCTACCGCGAAGATGTCGCCCGGGCCTACCGTTTCGAGGGGCTTCTGGGCCTTGCCTTCGAGCATGAGGATTGTGCCCACCCGCTCTTTTATCTCACGTTTGGCGTTATAGACATTTGAATCGGGGCTTAAGCTGCCCGAGAGGCACCGTATGATGCTGAGTGTCCCCGTATACGGGTCGCTCATGGTCTTGAATACATAGCCGCAGAACGGCTGGTCTTCGAAAGGTTTGTATTCTTTCGTTTCCCCTTTACTGTTTTTCAAAAGGGGTATTGCCCTCTTTTCAGGTGTGATGAATGAGGAACTGATAAAATCCATGAGGGGATGTATGCCCATGTTCAGCAACGCCGATCCGCAGAAGACCGGGAGAAACAGGCCTTTGGCAAGCCCTGCTGCCAGCGCATTGTCGAGTTCTGCCTGAGAGAGTTCGCCGCCCTCAAGGTACTTTTCCATTAAGGCGTCATCTACCTCGGCCAGGTCCTCGATGACCTTCCCATAGATTTCCTCAAGCTGATCCTGCATGTTTGCGGGGACAGGGGCCTCTTTAAAGGAGCCTGAACCGTCTTTCTCAAAGAGGAAGGCCTTCTTCTTGAGCACGTCCACCACACCCGCAAAGCTGTCTTCAGCGCCGATGGGCAATGTCATGGGCAATGGCTTGATCTCAAAGACTTCTGCAATATCAGTGAGTACCTGTTCAAAATTGGCGCGCTCCCTGTCCATCTTGCTGACGAAACAGGTCCTGGTCAGGCCTTCTGCGCTCGCCATTCTCCAAAGGTTCTCAGAATAGGGTTTGATCGAGTCAATGGCATCGATGACGAACAATGCATTGTCGCACGATTTCAGGCCGAGGATGACCTCAGAGGTAAAGTTGGTATCACCGGGGGTGTCCAGCATGATAACCCCGGTGTTCTTCCATTTGAAGTTGTGCAGGGCGCTGAAGATGGAAGACTGGCGCTTGACTTCCTCCGGCTCGAAGTCGAGAACGGTATTCCCGTCAAGCACCTTACCGAGCCTAGTGGTGGCTTTGGCATTAAACAAAAAGGCCTCGCCGAGCGATGTCTTTCCAGCGCCGGATTGTGACATGATGATCACATCTCTTAAGTTTTCCGTGCGAAACTTCCTCATCGATCCTCCTATTAACCCGAATCATTAAGCTTAGGTTTTTTAACTGAAAAGGACCCTTCAAGTCAAGGTGCGGCTTTTGCACTTACGGGTGGTTATCAAGAGGGAGAATAAATGAATATGCAAAGGGATCTCATGGCGTATAAGTTAGGAGGTTTTAAGTTTGAGGTTTTAAGTGTTAAAATTGATTCTGAATCAAGGTACTCACACTGGTCTTTTGCATTAGATCCTGCAACTTAAAACTTACCACTTAAAACTTTCATCAATTTATGGTGGAATAGCTTCATGTGGAAAGACATAACGGGCCACAGCAAGATTATCGATTTGATGAGATCCTACTGCCTATCCGGCAAGGTCCCCCATGCATTCCTGTTTGCAGGCGCCTTCGGCCTTGGCAAGACCCGGATGGCCAAGGAGTTCTTCAAGGCCCTGAATTGCCTGGAAGACAACGGGGATGCGTGTGATAAGTGCAGGAGCTGCCTTAAGGTAATGGCGGGCTATCATCCTGACCTTACCGAGTTGAATCCTCTCACCAGGTGGATCAAGGTGGATGATGTGAGGGAAGTCCTTGTAGACGTTGGCTTGAAGCCCTTTGAAGCGCGCATGAAGTGTATCATTGTCGAGCCGGCAGAGCACCTGAACACAGAAAGCGCCAATGCCCTTCTCAAAACCCTTGAAGAGCCGCCTTCCAGCACAGTGATCTTCCTTATCAGCCATAGGCCGAAGCTCTTACTGCCCACCATCGTCTCACGCTGCCAGCTCATCCGTTTCAGTGAGGATGAGGATGTTGATCTTTCCCGGGATGGAAGTGGTGCCCTGCAAACAGGTGACGGACATCAGGAAATCGGTGAGTCCCATGCCTTGCACCATGAGATCATCGCACTGCTTGGAGGCAGCAATCCGGCATTGCTGGCAAAAAAATATTTCGATTCTGAAGGCTGGGATGTGCTGCCTGAGGTGCTCGTGGCTGTTGAGTCCATCATCAGGGATATCATGGCGCTTCGCCTCGGCTGCGATAAAGTGATGAACGAGTCTCTGCGGCAGATACCCATAAGGTATGCGGACATGGAAGAGATCGAGAACATTACCGCCCTCATCAGCGCCATGCGGAGAGGCGTGAACGAAAATATCAATTTAAGGATTGCCGCTACTGAGCTGTTCATCAGGCTGAGCCAGTTGGCAGGGTAGTGATCCGTTCGTGAAGAAGTAATACACAATAAGTGACTAAACCTGAAATGACATGACACTCATCACTTCCGAAGTTTATCATTCCAAATAAAAAGGGGATGGGCATTCGCCCATCCCCCCATGTGGGGTCAGCCACAGGCATCCTCATTTTCTGATAAATGTACTGGTTGTGCTCGTAACAACCTGGCCGCTCGTAGTAGTTCCCTGCACATACCAGGTAATGGTGGTCCCGGAAGGGATGAACCATTGCCACAGGACCGCATGCAACGTGGTCGAGGTTCCGCTGCCCGAATAGACCCTGGTGTAACTCTTGCCGCCATTGATGGAAATATAGGCGGTATAGCTATCGAACCCGCTGCCTGCCCAGGTGAGATTCGGACTTGTGGAGCATACTGTTCCATTGGCCGGAGAGACCAGGGTGATCTGGTTGGCAGCGGACTGGACCGTCACGGTCACACTCGAAGGGCTGCTGGTGCCTATGCCGTCATAGACCTTCAGTTGGAACACATACACGCCTGCCTGGCTTGCCGTAAAAGACGGCTTTACGGTGTTGGGATTGCTCTGGGACAGCTGGGTGCCGCTGGTCTGTGCCCAGATGTAGGAGATGGCCGTCCCAGCCGGGTCATAGCTGGCGCTGCCGTCAAGGGTGACTGTCTTGCCGAGGGTGGCTACGATGCTGCTGCCTGCATTGGCAACAGGCAGGTTGCTCACGGTCACGGTCACCGTGGCCGTAGATGATAGCTGCCCATCTGAAACGGTAACCATGAACACATCGACGCCGGCGGTCGTTGGCGTAAAGAACGCCTGGTTCATCGTATTCGCGTTCTGGATCACCACCGGGGCCCCGGAAACCTGGGTCCAGGTGAAGGTGAGCCCGTCGAGATCGGGATCATAAGAGCCGGAGGCGTCGAGCACAACGTCGAAACCCACATCGGTGTGCATATCCGGACCTGCATTGGCAACTGGCGGATGATTCAGATACACGACCTTGACAACTACACTGGAAGGCGTTGAATTGACCGTACCGTCATTAACAATGAGATTGAAATTGAAGGTGCCGACCGTACTCGCCACGAACGTGGGCTTTGCGGTGCTGGCTCCGCTGAGTGTGACCTTCACCGGATCGGATGATGCCTCGGTCCAGGAGTAGGTCAGGGTGTCGCCGTCGGGGTCGGTGGAGCCGGTCCCGTCAAGGGTCACGGTGACGCCCTTGTCTACATCTTGTTCTACTCCTGCATTGGCAGTAGGTGCATGGTTGACCTTATTGACCGTGACGGTGACCTGGGATGCAGCACTGTAATTGACGCCATCGCAGCACTGCACGGAGAATATGTACGAACCGGCATTTGTCGGGGTAAAGGTGATGTTCTGCTGGGCCATGCTCGGTATGGACACACTCGGGCCCGATACTTCGCTCCATTTGTAGGTGAGAGGATCCTGGTTCGAGTCCGCACCGGTTGCATGGAGCGTAATCTGGGTACCGGCATCGATGGTCATATTGCTGCCGGCACTCACGCTTGGGGCAACATTATTGATCGTCACACTTACCGTGGCAGAAGATGAGCCTGCCGAATTGGTACAGGTCAGTTTGAACTGGTACGTACCTTCCTTGATCCCTACAAAGTCCGCCTTTTGCGATGTCGGGGTATTGATCGTGACCGTGGTGGGGGAGGTGCCCACCTGTGTCCAGAGGTACTGAAGGGTCTGACCACCCGGGTCGTATGAGGCAGAGCCGTCAAGAATCACGTCCTGCGGATCAAGAGTCTGATTGGTCCCTGCATTGGCCACCGGCAAGGAGCTTACATATTGTATGGTGTCGGTGGCAGGGGATGTCATCCAGTTGCCTGAGTTATCCTTGAAAAGGGCATAGACCGTCTTGGTGCCGTAACCGCTTGAGAGCGTCCATGGATAACTTGTGGCGAATGTGACCTCACTGGAGTATGTCGTTCCATCGTTGCTGAACTTCATGCCTGTTACCGTACCGCTTGAATCGGAGGCGCTCAAGGTAAGGGTAACTGTTGTAGAGGTAGTAGTGGAAGCACCACCGTTGATCACTAAACTCCCTGTGGGGGGGGTGGTGTCCGTAGGTGCTACGAGTTGAATCGTTGCAGTTGCCGGAGAAGTCATCCAATTTCCCGAGTTGTCCTTGAATTTTGCGTACACGGTCTTGGTACCCACGCCGCTGGAGAGGGTCCATGAATAGCTTGTGGCATAAGTGACTTCACTGGAGTATGTCGTTCCATCGTTGCTGAACATCATCCCCGTTACCGTACCGCTTGCATCGGTGGCACTCAGGGTCAGCGTCACGGAAGTGGAAGTGGTGGAAGCGGCACCAGAATTAATGACAATGGTCCCCGAAGGAGGTGTGGTGTCCGATGCTGGGACAGTTACGCTCTGTTCCGTGGATTTTGCCGATTCATTTCCTGATGTATCGTAGGCGCTCACTGCCACATAGTAGGTGGTCCCGGCCTGCACGCTTGAAATGTCATAAGTCGTCCCACTGGTAACACTTGGCGTGCCATAGGTGTTTGACGCCGTACCCCAATATATCTTGTAACCGGCAAGGTCCGTATCTGTTGTATTTGCATTCCAGGTAACCTGCAGGGAAGTAGCAATACCCGTATCCGGGAAGAAGGCTAGAAATACTACTATCAGGAAGAAGATGTTTCGAATGTTTCTCATAGGGGCTACCTCCAGTAGTTCCATTGCTGGGACTATTGCAGGCAATATGCAGACCAAGTTAATTTCTTATTTGAAATCAATATGTTGATAAGTTTAGGGTATAATCCTGACGTACAGTTTCGTACGGGAGATTACTCTATTGTAATCAAAATTCTTGGGTTGATGATATGCCTTTGGGGCTTCATCACCTCGGCAAAAAAGACCTCAAAGAAATCCTTGAAAACCTCCCGACATAGGCATATGGGAAGCCTAAGAAGCCTAATATGAAAAGGATCTTGATCGCCCTTCTGATCTTCATGACGGCCCCGCTGGGTATGGCTCATGCCACAGGCTATGGGGACGAAAAGAAAACGGCGCGCGACTTCGTCAATCTGCTGGAGGCCAACAACCTCATCATCCACGACCAGGCAATCACCTGGACCGTCCAGCAGATTACGGACCGCCTGGCCAACCATATCAAGGAACCGGTGTATACATTTAAGGTATATGTCGTCAAAGACCGCTCGGTGAACGCCTTCAGCATCCCTGACGGGGATATCTTCATAAACCTGGGCCTGCTGCTCTTCATTCAGGACCTGGATGAACTCTCGGCGGTTATCGGCCACGAGATGGGTCACTGTCAGTTGCGGCATTATTCCGAAGATGTTGCATCCTCGAAAAAGATCACCGCCGCAACGATTCTCGGGGTCCTTGCCGGTACCCTCCTGTCGTCAAAAAACCCCGAGGCAGGCGCAGCGATGGTTCTCTCGTCGGTAGGGGGCAGCGAGAATATCAGGCTTGCGTATTCCAGAGAGCATGAATACGCTGCAGATAATTTCAGCAAGGAGATCAACATTGCTTCGGGCGTGGACCCATCGGGAATGCCCCGATTTCTCATCAGGCTCCGCACATTCTACGGGTTTTCCGATATCCCGGAATATCTCCTCACCCACCCGTATACGGAAAACCGGATTATGAATATGAAGGAAGACTCGGGGAAGCCTGCCCCTGATAATAATTATTGGATGCTCTATGCAAGCGTAGTGGGCCTGAGCCTGACCGAGAGCGAGGTCAATACCCGTTCGAACCACATCCCCGAGCCGTACAAGTCGCTTGCGCTGGGCCTGATGCAGACCCGGATCGGGAAAAATTCCCAGGCGCTCAAGCTGCTCCAGGGTGTCGATCTGCCCCTTGCCTATGAATACCGCGGCCTTAACCTCTATGCTATCGGAAAAAATGCCGAGGCCTATGCTTTTTTAAAAGATTATGCAAAATCGCCCATCGGCATGGTCGCATTGGCGGAGATCCTCCAAGGCCGTAACCAGCTTGATGAGGCCATCAAGACACTCCTGCCCTTACAGTCCCAGAGCGTGCGGGTGGATTACACACTGGGAACCCTTTACGAGAAGACGAATAAACCCGCACTTGCCCACGTGTCATTTGCCCGATACTTCTACCGGACCGAGAACTCAAAAGCCTGCATCTACCACATCGATGAGGCGTTGAAGGCCAAAGACCTCCCCAAGGATACGGTAGATGAGCTTAAGATGATGAAGGACATGATGAAAAAGGGGCCGCAAAACATGGAGTAGCGAACGGCCCGGAACGTTCATAGCTGCTGCCGGAATATGGCCCTCACCTTGCTGATGTCGAAGACCTCTCCTTCGCCGGTGTCATCGCAGAAGGCCTCCATGAAGGGCATGCCGCCCCTCCGGAAGATGGAAAGCGGGCTGATCTTCCTGGCCTGGATCTCGCCGTAGCCTTGCCGGGGATAGAAGATGATCAGGGCCTTGCTCTCATGAAGCGCCTCTTCGAAGAGGACCTCCCTCCTCGGTCCGTACGGCAAAGGCATGACCATGCCGAAGGGATACACCCCTTCCTTGTGGGAGGCCTTTGGAGGGATGCGCTGCGGCGGTTTCAAAGGCAGCGGCTTGCCCCAGTCGATGTCGCCGTCTCCCTCACGGGGCCCATCCGCGCTCCTGGTCATGACCCCTTTCTTCTCCAGGAATGATGAAATCTCCTCCTCGCACCGCTCGGGAAGGCGGAAGATCCCGGGCAAAACCTCTTCGAGCCCTTTCGGCAGGCTTGCCTTTTCTCCATCGAACACCAGGAACGTTCCTTTGATGATATGTGCCTCGGCATGGGCCTTTGCCCACCCGATAATGTTCATGCGGACGTTCTCCGGCAGGGCATGACGGGAGATCCTGTCGAGGAAATTGAGGATCTTCTCGATGTTCCAGCCTTCCTGCAAGGCCCGGAATACCGACTCCCTGCTGATCCGATAGATGCTCACGACATCGGCCTGCATGAGGTCCGCAACCTCTCCTATGTTGAGCAGGTCAACCGTATCGAAGTCCCCCGGGACAAGGATCTCCATGGTGGGCTGGATGATGGCCTCCTCCGAATACGGGTGCACGGCCGCATCGGTCTTGCCTGTCTTCAATGCCCTGAACACCCCATCCGCCATGCGAATCCACGACCCTGTCACATCTTCCCGGAGCACCCCGAGTTCAAGCCAGAGGTGCAAAAGAAAATCAACCACGGCACTTGCATCATCCACGACATCGTCTCTGCTTGCGGTCCACAGCATGAGCGATCTTTTAAGAAAATCTTTCTGGATGCCCTTCTCCCCCACCGTCATAAATACCTGATAGTCGAGACCCGGAAAAGGCTTGCACGACTGGCAGAAACACCACAGGTTGTAACGGGCGTCACCTTCAAGGGCAAGGCTCGTGATGGATCTCTGGACAGGGGTGGCCGTGCCGCTTTTTTCCTTCAGGCACCCGAGTTCCACAAGCTCCGAGTAGATCTTTTTCACATCGAGCACGGCCGAGAGCCTCTCATCGAGATACTCCCAACCCTTCTTGAAGGGCTCAAGGCCTGCCTTGCACCGGATCTTGCCTACGCGCAGGGCATTGATCATGGTTATATGGCCCCAGAGGCTCAGCTTGCTGGGGTCTTTCCAGATCCTCTCCTTGATTTCCGTGAAATGTCTTGCCTTGAGGGTTTCAAGGATCGAGCCCAACGAGGGCAAAAGGATCACCGGGTCCCGGCCGGTGAGTCCGCCCTGGAAGACCAGGCCGCGTATGCCGAGCTCTTCCAGGTCCGACCTCAGCTCATCGAGGCCGCTCCCATAAATCCTCCCGAGCACGTCCCAGGTAATATGCTCACCGAGGTTATACAGATCCATCAACAGATCGCGCTGCCTTTCCGTCAGCCCGCCAAGGACCTTCTTAAGCCACTCCGTGTCGGCAAGCCCCTCGGCCAGGGCCCTCTGGTCTGACGAGACCCCCAGGATCTTGGTTGAAATGATCTGGATCATGTATCCGGGGATGCTGGAAATGAGGTCATGCGTTGATGTCATCAAGGGACCACTCCTCAATCCGGTACCGGTACCCCTGCTCTGCCAGAAATACCTGCCTCTTGTGGGCGAAAATCTCTTCGGATGTCTCCCTGGTTACCAGGGTATAGAACGTGGAGATCCGCTCCTTGGGCCTCAGAATCCTCCCAAGCCTCTGTGCCTCCTCCTGCCTCGAGCCGAAGGTGCCCGACACCTGGATGGCCACCGAGGCATCGGGCAGGTCAATGGCGAAGTTGGCCACCTTGGAGACCACGAGTACGGGGATCTCGCCCCTGCGGAAGGAATCATAGAGTATATCCCTCTGTGCATTCGGTGTGGCACCGGTGATCATCGGCGCCTTCAGGGCCGATGAGATCTTCTTCAACTGGCTCAGGTACTGGCCGATGATGAGGACCGGCTCGTCGGGGTGCTTCCTGATGAGATCTTTCACCACATGCTCTTTAAAGGAGTTTTCGGATGCGATCCTGAACTGGATCTTATCGGAGGCATGCACATACTCCGGGCCCTTTTCCAGAGGCAAAGGCACCCTTACCTCGCAACAGAGGGCCTCTGCAATGAAGCCTTTGTGCTCCAGCTCCTTCCACGGAACGTCATAGCACTTGGGGCCTACGAGTGAAAAGGTGTCCTGCTCCAGGCCGTCCTCCCGGATAAGGGTTGCGGTGAGCCCGAGCCTCCTTTTTGCCTGCAGCTCCGCGGTAGCCCGGAAAACAGGCGCCGGGACCACGTGTACCTCGTCGTAGATGATGAGCCCCCAGTTGCGCGCCATCATGAGATTCATATGCTCGAACGGTCCGTCCTTGGACTTCCGGTAGGTGAGCATCTGATAGGTGGTCACGGTCACCGGTTTGATCTCCTTCTTAGCCCCGGTGTATTCCCCGATCTCCTCCCTGGCCAGGGTGGTCTTGTCCGCCAGTTCGCTTATCCACTGGTGCACCGCCGAGACATTGGTGCACAGGATCAGGGTATGGGCCTTTGCCTTTGCCATCGCCCCCATGCCGACGATGGTCTTGCCTGCACCGCAAGGGAGCACCACGATGCCCTGCCCGCCCCTCGGGCTCCCGCCGGCCCAGTAGTTGTCTGAGGCCTCCACCTGATAGGGCCTCAGAGAGAAGTCCTGCCCGGTCAGGGTCTGAGCGCGCAGTGAAATTTCAAGGTCATCCCCCTTGTCATATCCCACGAGGTCATGCACCGGATAGCCCATCTTGATGAGCATGTGCTTGAACCTGCCGCGGATACCTGAAGGGATGATGAAGCCTTTCGCAGGAACCGTCTCCAGGATGATCTTGGAGATCTCCTGTTTGGCACAAAGCTGATCGAGGAGCGGCCCGGAACTCACCTCTACGAGGAGTGAGCTCTCCGTGGCCTTAAAGAGCCGCACTGCATCCCAGCGATCGAAGGCCTCCCGGATGCGGTGCATGACGGTCTGGGGGATATCATAGCGGGTATATTGACTGAGGCTTGTCAGGACCTGGTCGTGTGTTATGCCCATGGCGGCCGCATTCCACAGGGAAAGCGGCGTTATCCGGTAGGTGTGGACATATTCGGGCGACTTGATGAGCTCTGCAAAAGGCAGGATGGCATCCCGTGCCTCCTCATAGGTATCGGAGAGCACCTCCAACAGGATGCTTCCATCACTCTGGACGATCAATGGTTTATCGGGCGTATGCATGTGAATTGTGTAGGATCACATATACCACCTCAAAAGGCAAGGGCGGATTTCCCCCTATATCAGCCGTTCATTGGTGAGTTGAGAGTGGTTTCTGGCAGTATGTTTTAAGTTTTACGTTTTAGGTTTGAAGTTGTGAAAATAAATTGCCTGTTATTCCCCCTGCAATAGAAACGTCCCCTTTTATTTCTTCAGAAGAATACATAACCCTGTTCTATTTATCATCCCCTAGTTCACAGCCGGAGGGAGGAGAAGCAGGCTTGAATGCATCTCCCCTTTCAATCGGGTGCACAGCACTCAAACTTTTCAGGAAACGGTCAATCCTCGTTTTGAGGACGAGAAAATCGTCACCGCGGTTGTCTATGCAGTCGCCGTCAATGGTGAGCATAGGAATGCCCGCCTTTTTAAGCGCCTCCGCTTCCATACGCGCGCCGCTGTGAAAATGCCGGCACGATTTGGGATAAAATGCGATAATTCCGTCCCCGCGCTGGATCTCCCGGATGTATAGATCGATCCTGTATTGCAGCGGACAATACGCCGGGTTGAGGATGGTCTTTCGTGCTATGGAACGGAAGGGGTCGTTGGGGTCGAGTTCATCCCAGAAAATGAAGTTCACCTGTGAGGCCACGATGTCGGCTTTCTCCTCGATATAATCAACGATGTCGTTCTTATAGTATGGTCGTAAATGCCCCCATACGATCCGTGGCTTTGAAGAGCTCCTCATCGCATTTTCACATGCCATGAACTCATGATACCTTGTTTCATATACATCAACGATTTCCCTCGTGCCCCAGGTCTGCATCAGATTTGCAGCGTAGTCCAGGTCCTTGCTCCCTCGCTTGACAGTGGCAATGGTGCCCTTGTTATACGTAACATCATTGCCGAGCTTGAACCACTTTCTGGCCTGGTTGGTCCAGTCTATGACTTCTCTTAATCGTGCCTCTTCAAGCTTGACCCCGGTATGTGCGGTGATGAATTCAACCATGTTCTCGATCTGGCTGGCCACATAGTCCACGGCCTCATTAATCTTTTTCATCTCTATGTCTTGAGAGCCGCAACCCCATACTCCATAGGGAATATCAAGGACGAACTCCGGGCGCCCATACTTCCGAGAGACATAGGTGGCGAACTTAGCCGCAGGGTCGCACAGGTGCGAGGTGGTGAATATGATGTCGGGAGAAGGGAATATATCTTCCAGTGTGGCACCGGCGCAGGTCTTGATAAAGGAGCAAAGGTCCGGAGAAAAACCGTTGCCCTCCGCAGTTTCAAGTCTTGCTGCGGATAGACCGGACATGGCGAGTTGGGCTGCAGCCATTTCCCCGGTAAAGGGCATAAGGTCCATGGCATAGAGGATCTCGGTAGGCATGAACAGGCTCCTCCAAGCAACGCGCTGATACTTCATTTTGCCATCCGAGGTCTTGTTGTAGCAGGCAAGGAACTGCTCGCTCAATAATCTCCCCCGCTTCTGCGAAGCTGTAAGCTCAGGCCATGGCTTAGCGAAACGAGTTTTCATGGCCTCGATCACAATTTCTTCTGAAAGCCCGGCCGCGGCCGCGAAGTTCCTGAATTGGATTTCTCGTTGCTTTGTATTCTCCTCGATGATTCTCTCGTGCGCCATATGGCTATCTCCTTCTCGCAAGCTTTTTTATGAATGACTGTACTTCCCGTTCATTAATCCCGGCTTCCATGTCCCCTTCGAGAAATTTCATCGGAACGCCCGCTTGAAGCTCTTCCTTGAACAGGGGCCAGCCCGCCTGCATGTTGGAGCAGAACTTAACAGAGCAGTAAATGATGCCGTCGACCTTGAACTCATCCACCATTCTTTTCAGCTCGAAGAGACCTTCCATGCTATGCTCTCCGATCATGCGAGGGCAGGGCGGCTTTTCGAGATAACGGCGGCTCAGCTCCAGGATAGGGTCATCATCCCTCTCCACGGTCTTCCCAAATTGTCTCAGTCCATTGCACATGTGTTCGCACACCACGATTCCCCCCGCCTCTTCCACGGACTCAATCAGCCTGCCATAGGCAGGACCTGCGTAAACCAGAACGCGTGGACGATCCATATCTCCGGACCTGCCGTTGAGGCCTGCAAGCAGTTCCTCCAGCTCCTGATTGAAACTGTCCCCCGGCGCGGCCATGCCCTTCTTTATAAGCTGTGCCACCTCTGAGCCGGTGATAGGCGGGTAATCCTTTTTTCTAGTTTCGTTCAAGCGAGCGATCAGTTCCCGTGTCCGGTTGGACGTATTGATGGCATTTATAAGCGATGTGTGGCTGATCTCCCCGTAACATGCTTCCATTTCTTCTTTGAGCCGCTCGATTTGCTTCGCAAAGAAATGTATGGCCGGCTCACTCTTGACCCTGGGCACGTCAAGGAAAAAGACGCGTTTGGGTTTAATCTCTTCTTGCTTGAACATCCATGCGTCGTAGAGTCTTCTCATGCACTCACAGGAATGAGCGATCACCACGCCGTCCAGGAAATCATAGGCGCCGGAGAGTGCCCCCCCAAGGCAGCTACGCACATAGGAGCACACGGAGTCGCCCAGGTAGACGTCCTCATAAGCCTTGCCCGAATTTTCACGGATGCCGTAGGGCATAAGCCCAGCGGCCTCGATGATCTCTATGGGTGTATAGGTGCAGAACCAGCCAATCTTCGGTCTGTCCACTGTTGCTCCTCGCTCTCTGTATTCTCTAGTATCGGGAAGTATTCCTTGCAGGCATAAAGTGTGTGTACCCGTTCATTGCCGATGAAGAGCTTCACCAAGTCACAGATCCTCTCTTTTTTGCAACCGACTTTCCCATGCAGGTCACACTCTTCGAATAAACTGAAAATCCTTGCCGACAGTTCAAAGCCCCGGAATTTCGTTCCCAGGGTTGCTTGTTTCCGGGCGATCAGCGCCATGCCTATGGCGCCCATGACGTTGTGGCGCATGGGCACGATAATCTCGCATTTTTCTCCCCTTGCCTCGGACAGGCATTCTTCGAGCGCCCTTTTTACGCCGATGTTGGCGGCTACCCCGCCCTGGAAGACAATGGGTGGTTTCAGCTTCTTCTTATCAATGCCGAGGGTGGAGAAGAAGTTCATGGCCAGGGACTTATGCAAACCCGCAATGATATTTTCCTTGGTGTTGCCTTTGGCCTGTTCGGAGATCAGGTCGCGGCCCACGAATACCGTGCACATGCAGGAAAAGCTGTAGGGCTTTTTGGCGCGCAACGATACCTCGCCGAATTTTTCAATAGGAATGCCGAGCCTTGCAGCCTGGGCATCCAGGAACGCACCGGTGCCGGCCCCACATTTTTTGTTCATACCGGCCTCGTCCAGAAACCCATTCTCGAGGAACATCACCTTGGAGTCCTGTCCGCCAATATCAAACACCACTCGTGCGCCGGGCACCATGTGGATGGCCGCCTCGGCATGAGCGTCAAGCTCTGTCTCATACACATCCGCATCCAATACTGCCATGGCAATCTCATGCCCGCTGCCGGTAACACCCGCTCCCAGTATTTTCAGATTACTGGGAAGCCGGGTGGAGATATTAGCCAGGGATTTCTTGATATTGTTGAGCACATCGCCCTCGGTCAGGGTGTAGTCTGTTTCCAGGATGACCCCGTCCTCATCCACTACGGCGGTATTGATGGAAATAGAGCCTGCATCCACGCCGATGAAGGCGCGGGTTTGTTCCGCCCATTCGTGGTTCCGGTTTGGGCAGGCATTGAAACCGGCCCCGGTTTTGACATACCTATAAACGGGACGCGATAGGGACACCATGATCTTATCCAGGATCTCAAGGGCTTCTCGAATACTTTGTTCATGAACCGCATCTCCCCGGTTGAATCTGATCCATAGATCTGACCAATCAGATGCGGCTTTCATGATCAGCCCGTTGTGAAAAGAATATTCCCGATGATTTGGAGGAAATGATTTTCCCTGAGCATCTTTTTCCATCATGAGAGAATAAGGTTCGCATAAAGACGCTCGGACTTGTTCAAGGATAGTCTGCATGGATAGCCATGCATCCCTTTCCCTCTCCTCATGCGTTTTCAGGTAGGAAAATGGCAGTCTATAGAATATCTGGCATTCATTTTCCGGAGCGCACTTATGGGAGCTGCGTCCGCATTCATGCTCTATCTGCGTCAGTGATTTTTTATCCATGCTCATGTCTTCTTTCCTTTCTTCTTTTCCTGGGGATTCGCTTTTGTGAATTGTCTTTGAGAAAGTAATATGTCCACATCTTTTGGATAACATAAGATGTGCCAAAAAAATGTCTGGAAATTACTAAACTAATTCTAGTGCATCATCAGGTATAAACATGTAGTTAATTATCGAGCACTCTGAATTTCGAATAGTTATATTGTTTTTAGAAAGTGAAATTATTATGATAGTATGAAAATATTTTCCACATAAAGAAGAAAAGGGTTTCCTGTAATAGATATTATCTATCTTAGCTACAACTTGATCTTACAAATAGAAAACCAACACTAAAACAAGAGCTGACAGTGGACCCTTTGCATATTCACTGAAAATAGAACTTAAGGGATAATCGTCTAAAAGGCACTCTCGGCCAAAATCGCACGGATATAAAGGGCAGGATGGTATCCCGTGCTTCCTCACTTGAAAAAGTGATATTTTTCTATTGCCACCCTTTACGAAATATCGGACAATAAAGATCTATCTGTATCATCTCAAAATCATAGGGAGAAGGGATGAAGTTTCAGGAGGACAACCCCAGTGGGATCACAAAGGCCGACCTCGTCGTAGGTATTCCGTCCTATAACGAGGCATCCAACATCGCATATCCCACCGAGCAGGCTTGCCTGGGGTTGAAGGATTACTTCAAAGATCTGGACAGCGTCATCATCAACTGCGACAACAGCAGCACCGACGGGACCGGCAAAGCCTTCAGGGATACAGACTCCCATGGCATCCCTCAAATGTATGTCTCCACACCCAGGGGCATCAGGGGCAGGGGAAACAACGTGAAAAACCTGTTGAGAAAAGTCCTGGAACTCGATGCAAAGGCAGCAGTCATCATCGATGCCAGCCTCAAGAGCATAACACCGCTGTGGATCAAAAACCTTGCAGAACCTGTCTTCAAAGACTTCGCATTTGTGGCGCCCCTGTATGTCAGGCATAAATATGACGGCACCATTACCAACAATATCGCCTACCCTCTCACCCGGAGTCTGTACGGCAGGAGGGTGCGGCAACCGATCGGAGGGGACTTCGGTTTGTCGGGAAAGATGGCGGGCATCTTTCTGAAAAGCCCCCTGTGGGATGAGGATGTGAGCCAGTTCGGCATCGACATATGGATGACAACCATTGCCGTGAATGAGGGCGTTCCCATATGCCAGGCATTTCTGGGCAAGCCCAAGATCAGCAAACCCAGGGACCCCACCCTGGAGGTAGGCACCATGTTCCGCCAGATGGTGATCACCATGTTCAACCTCATGGGCGTGTTCCATGACAAATGGGCAACAACCAAATGGAGCAAGCCCACGGCCATCTTCGGATTCGGCATAGGCGACGTGGAAGCGCCGCCTGCCATCAAGGTGAGCAAAGACAAACTCTATATAAAATTCAGGGAGGGGTTCAACAATCACTGGGATGTCTACAGATCCATGTTTTCCAGTGAGAATATCCAAAAGATCAGGGAGATCGCATCGCTCGACATCGATCACTTCGAAATGCCCATCCCCGTTTGGGCACGTGTCCTTTTCGATTGCGCCATCGGCTACCATAAGAAGACCCTCGATCGGGGTAAGCTCATCGATATCCTCGTCCCCCTGTACTACGGCATGACCTTATCGTTCGTGAACAAGACCGAGGGAATGTCCCATCAACAGGCAGAGGAGTATTTGGAAGATATGTGCCTCGTATTCGAACAGAGCAAGCCATATCTCACCTATCGGTGGAGCCAATAGAGAAAGGAGCTCTCAATGCCAAAGGTATTGATCGTCGATGACGAGAAGCACATCAGGCTGCTCTATGCCGAAGAGCTGGAAGAGGAAGGCTATGAGGTGGCTGTTGCCTCAGACGGTTCAGGGATACTGGAGCGCATCGAGAAGGAAAAACCCGATGTCATCATCCTTGATATCAAGATGGTCTCCAGTAACGGCCTGGACGTCCTTCAGGAGATCAGGAACAAGTTCTACAACCTTCCCGTGATCCTCTGCAGCGCCTATGGAAGCTATAAGGTTGACATCAAGTCCATCGCCGCAGATGCATACGTCGTAAAATCCTCCGACCTCACCGAACTCAAGAAAAAGATCGCACAAGTCCTGGAAACCACGGTCCCCATATGAAAGATTAAGCTTTGCTTGTTAAGGCCGATCTTCACACCCACTCAACCGCATCCGACGGCGATCTGAGCCCGGAGAAACTCATTACACTCTCAGCGCACCTGAACCTTAAGGCTATCGCCCTGACCGATCATGACACGCTTGCAGGGGTTCAAAATGTGCTGAATTCCATAAAGACACATGGCATCCGGGTTATTGCGGGCGTAGAGATCAGCGCTGAATATGATCCGGGCATGCTTCACATCCTGGGATATTTCCCCGCCAACCCTCATGGTCTTGAGGAGGCCCTTAAGCAGGTGCAGACAGCCCGCAGGGAAAGGATCCCCAAGGTCATTAAAAAACTCAATGCCCTCGGGTGTATGCTTACCGAAGCAGATGTCCTGAAAGAGGCAAAGGATGCACAGATCGGCAGGCCCCACATTGCAAAGGCCCTGCTCAAGAAAGGGTATGTCCGTTCCTTCGATGAGGCATTCGATGAGTACCTCGGCAAAGGCAGGAAGGCCTATGTGCCCAAGGAAAAGATGACCTGGAAGAAGGCCGTCTCCCTCATTGTACATTTTGGGGGCCTGCCGGTGCTCGCCCACCCCTACACCTTGGGTCTGGGCTCACAGGGATTGGAGGCATTTATCAAGGACCTCATGGGGGCCGGCCTTGCCGGGATCGAGGTCCTTTACCCCGAGCACACCCCGGAGCAGACAGCACTCTACACCGGTCTGGCCTCCAGGCTGGGGCTCTTGGTCACAGGCGGCACCGATTTCCACGGCCCCGGCAGGAATGCATTCTCACTCGGCGATTACGGCCTTGAAGAAGAACTCTTAACAAAATTCATCAACCGCCTCAAACCATAGTCGGCATCTCTCTTCATACCACTGTGCATTCATTCGTAATGTGAGAACTTGATCACCGAAGACTATCATGCCTGACAAAGTCGATCGCCCCTCCTTCCGGGGCCTCATGGAAGAATTGGAAATCCCTTAGAGAAAATGGGCATTTCTTTTCACTCACCCCATGATCCGCATTCGAAGCTGAGATTTATTTATAAGTATAATCATTATGTTGGACAATTTCAGTCATTGGCACCCCCATTGCATTATATATGGTAGCCTCACGAAAAACTAAGATATTATTTCCCGGCCTCGTTCCTCCTCCAAAGTTTTATAAAGATCTCCCATCGGGGGAGATCTTTGTCTGTACATGGGTCAACATGAGTGAACAGGGGACAATCAAGACGGTTCGCACCTTTTTATCTCTTCAGGCTTCCACTTTCGATCAAAGAATTCCTATACAACAATTTGAATATTCGATATGATCAAACCATGCACAAGGGTGCTGAAGTGGGTATAGAGCCGGATGATTACCCGGTAAAGATCAGCGTGATCATCCCCATGTTCAATGAAGAGGAGAACGCCCCGGACACGATCGCCCGTGTGGAAAGCCTCCTGAAGGGAACAGGTGAGCCCTATGAGATCATCCCTGTCAATGACGGCAGCACGGACGGCACCCTTGATATCTTGGATGAGATCGCATCAAAAGACCCACATGTTCATGTAGTCTCCTACTGGAAGAACGGCGGCAGGGGCAAGGCCATCAGATACGGGTTCAAGGCGGCCCGCGGCAGATACATCGCCACCATCGACGCCGACCTTTCCTATGACCCTGCCTACATCCTTCAGATGGCACAAGTGCTCGACAATGAGAGCGACATCGATGTTGTGCTCGTGAGTCCTTATATGAAGGGCGGCGGAACCGAGGGTGTCCCCAAGGACAGGCTCTTCGTCTCCATGATGGGTAACAAGATTCTCCAGTTGGCCCTGCCTGAAAAGATCCATACCCTCACCTGTATCGTGCGGTGTTATCGTAATGAGGTCATCAGCAGCCTCGACCTGGAATCCAACGGCAAGGAGATACACCTGGAGATCCTTTCCAAACTGCTTGCCATGGGGTTTCGGGTCAGAGAGATCCCTGCCGTGCTCACCTCACGGAAAAAGGGCGCATCAAAATTCGTCTTCAAGTCAACGGCGGTCTCTCACCTTCTGTTCACTATTTTCGAGCGGCCTGCCCTGCTCTTCGGCTTTGTGGGCGTTGTGCTCTTCCTCATAGGTATGGGGATAGGCGGATACATCCTGTTTCTCTACTACGGTCATATCCTCAATCCAAACCGACCCCTGACCACCCTCATGATCCTTTTCATACTGGGCGGCATCCAGATCTTATCTTTTGGATTCCTTGCCTCCCAGATCCATTTTTTAAGAAAGGAGGTCCTCCTCAACCGCAAGGCCCTGGCACATATCAAACGCCTATCGCCCCCCCGGATGCACGAAAACGGACCGGACAATCCGCATAAGCGCGCATAAGAATAGTATCCATACATCCGCCTCAATCTCTCATTCACATCTTTGTAATCGCTTAGCGACTTGACAACGACAAACGAACATGATTCTATCTCTGTAAGAGGTTCATATTGTAATACAATATATCCTCCAGGGCCCTTGTTTCGGGACTCAACTCAGTATACGGTCTCTCACGATTCCGTTTAAGGGCCAAGGTACTGCATAACAAATAACTATTGATAATCATGAGAGGGAGGATTCTATGGCCAATTTGATTTTAGATGAAAGGGACCAGAAGTTTGTTTTGTTTGAGATGCTCGAGATTGAAAAGCTCTGCGAGACAGAGAGATATGCGGATTTCTCCAAGGACATGTTCGAGATGATCCTGACCGAGGCCCAGAAGTTTGCTGCGGAGGAGCTACTACCCACCCTGGCCGAGTCCGACAAGGAAGGATGCAAGCTGGTCAACGGGCAGGTGCACGTACCGAAATGTTTCCATAAGCCATACAAGCTCTTCTGCGGGGCCGGGTGGAACTGTATGTCGTTACCCCAGGAGTACGGCGGCCAGGGCCTTCCCTTTATCATGAGGATTGCCGGTCATGACTGGTTCGTACATAACTTCGCATTTTCCTCCTACCCTGGTCTCGGCGAAGGCGCCGCACACCTCATCGAGAACTATGGCGCTGAAGAGCAGAAAAAGAAATACCTTCCCAAGATGGTCAGCGGGCAGTGGGGAGGCTCCATGTGCCTGACCGAGCCGGGCGCAGGAACCGACGTGGGGAACTTAAGCACAAAGGCCGTACGACAGCCCGACGGCACCTTCAAACTCCATGGCACCAAGATGTTCATCACCGGCGGCGACCAGGATCTCACCGAGAACATCATCCATCCCGTACTTGCCAGGATCGAGGGCGACCCTGCAGGCACCAAGGGCATATCCATATTCATCGTGCCCAAGTTTCTGGTCAATGGAGACGGTTCACTGGGGAGGCGCAACGACTTCGAGATCGCCAAGATCGAGGAGAAGATGGGCATCCACGGGAGTTCCACCTGCGTCATCAACTTCGGCGACGACAACAACTGCTACGGAGAACTCCTTGGCAACGAGCGCGAAGGCATGAAAATCATGTTCCAGATGATGAACGAGGCGAGGATCGCAACAGGACTGCAGGGCCTCACAAGCGCATCCATCGCTTACCTCCATGCCCTGCAGTATACCAAGGAGAGACTCCAGGGCTCATCGCTCCTGGAGTTTAAAAACCCCGAGGCCCCACGTGTCTCCATCATCTCGCACCCGGATATCAGGCGTATGCTCTTGTGGATGAAGTCCAATGTGGAAGGCATGAGGGCGCTCATGTACTATGCCACCACCTGCGGTGACAGGGCCGCCAGCTTCAAGGATCCTCTCGATGCGGAAAAGTGGCTGGGGATCGTGGAGATTCTCACCCCCATCATTAAAGCCTACTGCTCGGACATCGGCTTTAAGGTGACCGAGACGGCCATGCAGTGCTACGGCGGATACGGCTTCTGCAGTGAGTACCCCATCGAGCAGTTCATGCGCGATGAGAAGATCGCCTCCATTTACGAGGGAACCAATGGCATTCAGGCCCTTGACCTCGTAGGCAGGAAGATGGGTATGAAGAAAGGCGCATACTTTATGACCCTGCTTGGTGAGATGAACAAAACAGTAGCCGATACCCGGGGCATAGAGGCATTAAAAAGTCTTGCGGAAGATGTTCAGGCAGGTGTCAATGCCCTGGCGGAGATCGCGATGTTCTTTGCCTCCTGCGGCAAGGCCGGCAAGTTCCTCATCCCCGTAGGCAACGCATATCCCTTCCTCATGATGATGGGCAAGATCGTCTGCGCCTGGCTCCTTCTCTGGGAGGCCCAGATAGCCCATAAAGAGCTCGCTGCCCTCTGCAGTCAAAAGGGTATCAATGCAAATGATCCATTCGCCATTGCCGCCTTTGTCAAGGAGAACAAGGACGCAGCCTTCTACGACGGCAAGGTGAAATCAGCGAAATACTTTATCAAGAACGTACTCCCCGAGGTAGACAGCACGGTGAAGGCCATCAAGAGCGAAGACCTTTCCATCATGGAGATTGCAGACGAGAGCTTTGCTTCATAACGTTGAACCCATGCCCGGTGCAGCCGGGGGGTAGTCTTTCCATCGCCTCGGCTGCGCTTTTCAAACCTCTCAACCCGGCAAGAGGTCACACATACATTCTGCTGGAAAAATCCACTGGTTTGTCTTATGAGGCATACATGCTCAGCAAACGGATCATTATCTGCCTTGACGTGAGGGACGGCAAGACCACCAAGGGCATAAAATTCATGAACAACATCGACATCGGCGACCCGGTGGAGATGGCAAAGGAATACTATGAGCAGGGCGTGGATGAGCTGGTATTCTATGATATCACCGCATCTTCGGACCGCAGGGACATCATGATCGAGGTGGTGCGCGGCGTTGCCGAGAACATCTTCATCCCCTTCTCGGTGGGGGGCGGTATCCGCACGCTCGATGACATGTACCGGGTGCTGGACGCCGGGGCCGAGAAGATAAGCGTCAACAGCGCCGCCGTGCTCAACCCCCCGATCCTCTCTCAAGGGGCACGGCACTTCGGCAACCAGTGTATCGTGCTTGGAATGGATGCCAAGAAGGTTACACCGAGCAATAAGATCCCATGCGGCTATGAGGTAGTGATCAACGGCGGGAGAACCCCCATGGGCATGGATGCCCTGCAGTGGGCCAAACAGGCCCAGGACCTCGGTGCAGGAGAGATCTGTCTGAACTCTATTGATGCCGACGGCACGACACAAGGCTATGAGCTCACACTGACCGCCCTGATATCAAGGAATGTCACCATCCCGGTCATTGCCTCGGGCGGTGCAGGAAAGCCTGAACATATCCGGGATGTGTTTTTAAAAGCCGATGCGGATGCAGCACTCATAGCTTCCATGGTCCACTACAAGGAGTATACCATCGCCGGGATCAAGGACTTCCTGAAACAAAGTAGTATCGCGGTGAGACTGACATCGTAGCATTCTTTTACGTACCCCGGCATCTTCAGGCGCGAAAAAGTTCGTGCACCCCTTATTCCTGTCGCGGCTAAACCCGCTCCTACAGTCTTTAGATTTCTCTCAAATGCAGCATCCGGGTTTTAGGAAGGATTCCCATATTTTTCTCTCGTGAGATTTCGCTCAAGCACCATCCCGTGGACAGGCGGAGCGTTCTCGGATACAATCGCTGCAATACGGTATGGCGGAGCATCTCCCGTGAGGGACGACAGAAAGAAGAAGCAACAACTCATACATGAACTCGGCTCCTTGCGAAAGGAAACCGAGGATCTCAGGAAGCGGGCACAGAAATACCTTCAGATCGAGGAAGAGCTCACACACTCGGAAAATTTTTATCGGACCCTGTTTGAAAATTCCGGTACCGCCACCATCGTCATCGAGGAAGACACCACCATATCCATGATGAACTCCGATTTCGCCAATTTCACCGGATACTCACGGGAAGAGATCATAGGCCAGACCTGGACAAAATATGTGGCGGAGGATGACATCAACCGTCTGCTGGAGTACCATAAGATGAGGCGGCAGGACCCCGCTTCAGCACCAAGGAACTACGAATTCAAGATCATAAACAAGGACGGCGGAACCCTCTATATCTTCATGACCATCGCCATAATTCCGGGCACCAGGCAGAGTATCGCATCCATGGTGGATATCTCCGAACGCATCGAGGCCGAGAAGGCCCTTCGCGACAGCGAAGAGCGGTTCCGCCAGCTCGTAGAGACCATGAACGAGGGCCTGGGCATCCAGAATCGCCGGGGTGTCATCACCTATGTAAACGACAAGATCTGCAAGATCCTCCAACGGCCGCGCGAAGAGATCATCGGACACCCCACCAGGGAGTTCATCAGCGAAAGGGATCTGGGTCTGTGGATGCTCAATATGCGGAGAAAGGACGCCCCCGAGTCTTACGAGGTCACCTGGAGGGGACACGACGGAACTCCCATCTACACCATTGTCTCCCCGCGGGCCATGCACGACTCCCAGGGCCGTTTTACAGGTGGTTTCGCAGTCATCACAGACATCACTGCCATGAAACAGCTTGAGAAAGAGGTTTTGGACATCTCCGAGCGGGAGCGCCAGAAGATCGGCTATGAGCTCCACGACGACCTCGGCCAGCACCTCATCGGCATCGATGTCATGACCAAGGTGCTCAAGAACAAACTGGAATCTCTGTCCCCGGAGGATACGCGCTATGCGGGCGAGATCAACCAGCTTGTGAAGGAGGCCATCGTGAAGACCAGGAGGCTCGCCCGGGGGCTGTGCCCGGTGCACCTCACCAGCCAAGGTTTGGAATCTTCACTGGAGGAGCTAGCTGCAAGCACATCGAACATCTTCGGGATCTCCTGCGCCTTCAACTGCCCCCGGCATGTCCCTGTCAGGAACAACACCCTTGCCACACACCTCTACTATATCGCCAAGGAGTCCATCCACAATGCGATCGAGCACGGCAAGGCCACAAAAATCTCCATCGACCTGCTGAACACCGGCGGGGTAGTATCCCTGTCCATCCTGGACAACGGCATCGGGATCAAGGATGTTGCCGGCGTGTCCGGCATAGGTCTGCGGATCATGAACTACCGGGCAAGGATGATCAATGCCTCCTTGAAGATCGAGTCGGACCCCCTCGGAGGCACGCTGGTTACCTGCACCCTCACACCGGGAAAGGAAAGTGATGATGCCGCAGGATAAACCCCCAAGAGACCAGAAACACAGAATCCTCATCGTGGACGACCACCCCATCTTCAGACACGGGCTCATGCAGCTCATCAGCCAGGAGGACGATCTCATGATATGCGGCGAAGCCGAGGACTACCACGGCGCCATGAAGGCCGTCAATACACTCAGTCCCGACATGATCATCGTGGACATAACCTTGAAGGACATGAGCGGCATAGACCTTATCAAGGAGATCCACAAGTACAACAAGGGCATCCCTATGCTGGTTATCTCCATGCATGACGAATCGCTCTATGCCGAGCGTGCATTCAGGGCAGGTGCACGCGGCTATGTCATGAAGCAGGAGGCATCCGAGTCTGTGGTCCAGGCTATCCGTCAGGTTTTGACCGGAGGTATCTATGCAAGCAAAAAGGTTACGGAAAATATCCTCACCAGATTCATCGAAGGCCCAAGAGAACCTACAGAATCTCCTCTCCAGGCCCTCACGGACCGGGAGATCGAGGTTTTCCAGCTCATCGGAGAAGGCTTGAGCATCAGCGAGATCGGCAATAAGCTCCACCTGAGCGTGAAGACCATCGGCACCTACCGGGAGCGGATAAAGGAAAAGCTGAACCTGAAGAATGCCACAGAGCTCCTGCGATACGCACTGAACTGGTTCGAGAAGGAACATCAGAACAACACCTGAACACCCTGCATCTCGGTTCGGAACAGCCCCTACAAGATTGGTCACGCCTCTGTAGGTCATCTCCCTATCTATTTTTCCTCCCTTCATGCACAAAAGAAACGGTCTGTAACTGATTGTTAAGAAACCCATTTCATCCGATTATCTCGAACAGATACTAAAATGACTGTAAGGAGGTCAGTATGGCGGCAAGATCCCTTAACGGACAACAATACCGGTTCCAGCTCACGATAAAAGACCTGCTCAACACCCCAAGGATCAGCGCAGGAAGTCAGGAGATCGTATACCGCAACAAGGTGCGCTACACCTACAACGACCTCTTCGAGAGGATAGACAGGCTCGGCAGCGCCCTTAACAAGCTGGGTGTGAAGCAGGGGGATACGGTCGCGGTCTTTGACTACGACTCGCACCGCTACCTGGAGAGCTTTTTCGCAGTCCCCATGCTGGGGGCAGTGCTGTTCATGGTAAACTGGCGGCTCTCGCCGGATCAGATCGAGTACACTATGAACCATGCCCAGGCCGATGTCGTGCTCATCAATGCCGACTTTCTGCCCCTGCTCGCATCCATCAGGGACCGGATCAAGACCGTGAAGAAGATTGTGGTCCTCAAGGATACGGATGAGATGCCGCAGACCGACCTGTCGATCGATGCCGAGTATGAGCAGATGCTCAAGGAGGCATCTCCGAACTACGACTTCCCGGATCTCGATGAGAACACCAAGGCAACCACATTCTATACAACCGGCACCACAGGATTGCCCAAGGGCGTGTTCTTCACACACCGGCAGCTTGTCCTCCACACCATGAGCGTGTGCATAGCAGTCAGCTGCCATGACACCCCGCTGAGGTTCTCCACCTCGGATGTCTATATGCCCATCACCCCCATGTTCCACGTCCATGCCTGGGGATTCCCCTACATAGCCACCATGATGGGTATTAAACAGGTCTACCCCGGCAAGTATGAGCCTGAGATGCTTATAAAGCTCATCCTGGAAGAAAGGGTCACCTTCTCCCACTGCGTGCCCACCATCCTCCAGATGCTGGTGAACAGCCCCATCTCCAAGAAGTACGACCTCTCATTCTGGAAGGTCGTCATCGGCGGGGCCAGGCTGGCCAAGGGGCTTGCCCAGGCAGCCATCGACCTTGGAATCCAGGTGATGACGGGCTACGGCATGTCCGAGACCTGCCCCGTGATCAGTGTATCAAACCTAAAACCATCCATGAAAGGTTGCGACAACGAGCGCAAGAGTGAGATCGCCATCAAGACCGGCATGCCTATCTCGCTCGTGGATGTGAGAATTGCCGACCCCCAAGGCAATTTCCTGCCGAACGACGGCCAAACCACCGGCGAGATTGTGGTGCGTGCACCCTGGTTCACTCATGGCTATTACAAAGATTCGGAAAAGACCGGAGACCTCTGGAGCGGCGGATGGCTCCATACCGGGGATGTGGGCTACATGGATTCAGAAGGGTATATCCAGATCACCGACCGGCTCAAGGATGTCATCAAGACGGGCGGTGAGTGGGTCTCCTCGCTGGACCTGGAGAATGCCATCAGCACGCATGAGGCTATCCAGGAGGCGGCGGCCATCGGCGTTCCCGACCCCAAGTGGGGCGAACGGCCCTTGCTGCTGGTTATCCTCAAACCCCAGTTCAGGGGCGACGGTGTCACCGAGGAGGTGCTCAAGGAGTTCATGAAGACCTGTGCATCTCAGGGCAAGATTCCCAAGTACGCCATTCCTGAGAGGTATGTCATTACCGAAGAGATACCCAAGACGAGCGTCGGTAAGATCGACAAAAAGCTTATCAGGACAATGTATGCCAAGGATCAACTCTCTTCATAATCAAGGGTGAGCAGACATCACCCGATTTAAGGACACAGGTAAAAAAACTCCGTTGCGCGGGGCGGGCCTCTTCGAGATGCCCGCCCTTTTTCTTGGGCCGACATGGATGTGCGGCGCCTGACTGCTAATCGTATTGAAACCGATCTTGTTTTAATGTATTATCATATAACTATCATATGTATTTTGCCCGGGTGAGATAACCGGTGATATTATTTTGAATTCGCATTTTCTCAATCTTACAGAGGTGGCGTTGTGACAGGGCATGATGTGAGACCTTCTTCCAGGAAAAGTTTCGGTGAGCTCATCGCCTCCATGGCCCGCTTTAACGGTAGCGGCATCGCAATAACCTGCGGGCCTGCAAAGATCACCTGGAAAGACCTCAATAACCGGGTGAACAGGCTCGCCAACGCCCTAAAGGGACTCGGCATAACCAAAGGCGATCACGCTGCAATCCTGTTGCATGACTGCCCGGAATTCATCGAGACTAATTATGCACTCCAGAAGCTTGGTGCTGTTCCCATACCGATTAACTTCAGGTTTGTGGCCCGGGAGATCGAATACCAGCTCACCCACTCTGACGCTGAAGTCCTCATCCTGGAGGACCTGTTCGAAAAAGAGGCGCTCAAGGCCCTTCAAAATACAAAAAAGATCAGACACACCATATGCATACCCCGGCATGGTAGTCCGGTACCGGAGCGTATGCTCGACTATGAAACATTGATAGCATCACATCCGGCAACCGAACCTCCTGCATGCACCAGTCAGGAGGATGTCTGCACTATCTGCTATACGGGCGGCACCACAGGGTTGCCCAAGGGGGTTGTGCTCACCTACTCCAACTTCTGGAACCTCGCGGAGTCGCTCTTCAGCGATCTGATCGGGAGACTCGCATCCGATGAGAAGGTGAACTTCGGCAGGATAATCGCCGGCCTCTTCCATGTACCGGCACTCGAACGCCCCCTGAACAGGCTCATGGGATCTCCGAAGGTACGCTCGTTTGTCTCCAAGAATGTCCCCGCCCTGCTCTCCAAGACCACCGGCAAGCCCTTGGGCCCGGTTCTCGGCAGGATCACGGGTGGTCTGTCCATATTCATGAACATGCCGCTCTTCCACATGGCCAACTACCAGCTCCTTATTATCGGACCCATGTCCGGGCTTATCCACTTCATCCTCCGGGAAGGCATCCATTTCGATCCCGAGGAGGTACTCAAGACCATCGTGCGGGAAAAGCCCATGGTGATGCTCCTCGTGCCGACCCAGTGGAAAATGGTCCTCGATTACCCTCAAATCGACCGGTATGACCTCAGGTCGGTGCTCGTGGCCATGACGGGCGCCGGGGCCAATCCTGCACACCGCAAGAAACAGATCCTTGAGAAATTCCCCAACTCACTCGTGGTGGATGTGTTCGGACAGACAGAGATGACGCCCGACACGACACTTCGGATCGATGCTTCACCGGAGACCATCAAAAACAAGTCGGTCGGACGCCCCCTGTCGGGCATCAAGATGCGCATTGTGAACGAGAAGGGCCAGGATGTCCCTCAGGGCGACACCGGCGAAATCCTCTATCAGAGCGGCACGATCATGAAGGGCTATTATGGTGATTCACAGAAGACCTCCGAGGTAATCAAGGACGGGTGGTTTCACTCGGGCGATCTCGGCTACATCGATGCCGAAGGTGAGCTCATCATTGTTGACCGCAAAGGAGAGTGTATCTCCACAGGTGCGGAGAAGGTCTTCCCCCACGAAATAGAAGAGGTACTTCAAGGACATGAAAATGTTGATGCAGTGTGTGTTATCGGCGTACCTGATGAGACATGGGGTAACATTGTCAGGGCGGTGGTGGTATTGAAACCCGGCAAAACAGCCACGGAAGAAGAAATCATAACTTGGTGCAAAGACAGGATGACCGGGTTCAAGCGGCCGAAGTCGGTTGTGTTTACCGACGCCTTCCCGATGAGCCCTGTGGGTAAAGTCCTGAGGAACAAGGTGCGAGAGATCCACGGCAGGCCCCTTTCTCCTGCCGGGGATGATAGTATTCATTTGTCGTGATGTGAAAAATCGGCTCATGCAATCGCATGGGTCCGATACGATGTAAGTGAAATTGTCACAAGGAGGTATCACGTGGGGGACAAAAATTTCAGGAATCTTGCCAAGGCCATCCCTATCCTGGCATCCATGGAGCAGACCAAAGGGCTCCTGAAGACATTCTATACACAGTGGGGGGGTCTCAACACCCTTCGTATCCTCCTGAAGACAGGCAGCAAGACCGGACACATCAAGACGATTAAGTCACTTGCAAATTTCAGGTTGGAGAAGATCACACCGAATTTTCTTGTGTCGATGTGGGAGGTATTCGGAGACCGCGATGCCCTTATCTCGGAAGGCTCCAGGTTTACGTATAACCACCTTAAGGACAGGGTCTTCAGGCTTGCCAATGCCCTCCATACACTCGGGGTCGAACCAAAGGACCGGTGCGCCGAGCTGCTCTATAACGGCAATGAGTTCTTCGAGGGCTTCTTTGCATGCTCCCTCATAGGCTGCCCCATGCCGTTTCTCAACTGGCACATGGAAGGTGTTGAACTCGTTGATTCCATAAACCGCGTAAAGCCCAAAGTCCTCATCCTCCACCATGAATTTGTAAGCGAGATCATGCCCATCAGAGACCAGCTGCCGAGCATTGAGCACTACATCGTGGTGGGCAAGGACACCCCTCCAGGCGCATTGAATTATGAGGATCTCCTTTCCGGCGCATCAGGAACCATGCCGGAGACCCACTTTGCCGTGGCATTGAATCCCTACACGGGCGGCACCACCGGAATGCCTAAAAACATAAACTACTTCGACAGCATCGGCTATGCCTTCAGCGACCTGGCCGAGGCACCCAAAGTACCGCTGGCAGAATATCTCAGGTTCCTCGTCCTCCAGTTCAGCTTCATGTTCTGGTTCGGCGGCACTGAGATTACCGACCCCATCACAAAAAACATGCGCTGCCTCATCCCTGGGCCTCTGTACCATGCAGGTTCCATTGCGGGCTGGGTACCCTTCATCCTGCTCGGAGGCACCGGTGTGCCCATGAGGAAATTCGATCCTGAAGATTTCTTAAGGATTATTGAGCAGGAGCGGATCAACTGGGTATTTGTCGTGCCGGCCATGCTCGAGCGGATTCTTGCCCTGCCGGAGTCCGTTAAGAAGCGCTACAACTTAAGCTCCATGCATACGATTATCTGCGCAGCCGCGCCTGCCACCCCGGAGCTCAAGATAGCGACCAATGCATTCTTTAAACAGCAAGGATGCATCAAAAACGTGTTCACCGAGTTCTACGGCTCCTCCGAGACCGCGGTGGCGACGGTCCTGCTGCCCAAGGACTACGAGGAAAAACCCAAGCGATACGAGAGTGTGGGGAAAGTGCGCTGTGCAGAAACACGGGTCTATGATGAGGAGGGCTCTACCTGGTGCCCGCCGGGCAAGGACGGAAAGATATTGACCAGGAGTCTTACCACGGTGAGTCTCAATTATGTGGGCTCGCCCGAGAAGCTGGAGAGTGCCTTCAAGCTTGTTGACGGTGAGCTCTGGTTCGACGACGGTTTAAGGGGGCATCTGGACGAGGATGGATTCCTCTACCTCACCGGCAGGGAGAAGGAGATGATCATCACCGGCGGTGTGAACATCTTTCCCAACGAGATCGAGGCGGCCATAAAGAAGCATGACAAGGTTCTGGATGTGGCCGTGGTGCGCTATCCACATAAGGAACTCGGCGAGGTGCCTGCTGCAGTGATCCAGCCCAAAGACGGACATATGATCAGGGAGGAGGACATCATCGACCATCTGAAAGCCCTCAAGCTCATCGGCTACAAGATCCCGAAGTACGTGGAATTCGTCGAGACGCTTCCCCGCCACATCGACGGCAAGATGCGCAAGAAGGAGATCGAGGACCGATTCTGGGAAGGCATAGAGCGGAGGGGGTAGAATACGCTGAAAGATTCAACACTAAGTGCGCACAGCAAGACTCGATCTTGCTGCCTTTGGATTTGTCGTCGGGACTTCCCCAGAAAAAGTGGACACAGAAACCTAACGAGATAGTTTAAAAAAGATACCAATAAAGACAAGATACGGGGCGTGTATGTAAATACACGCCCGTTCATTTTTCAGACTAACTGCTGAGTTTCACGATGACATACCCTGAGATAAGGGTTGCGGTGGTGTTATTGAATGTGCCCCAGGCATAGATGTGCTTCACCTTAGCTCCTGCTGTAATCTTGCTCTGGAGATCGGTCTCAAAGCTTGAAAATGAGGAGTAAACCTGGGAGACACTGCCCTGGTCTATCCGGAACCGGTCCGTGCTGTTTCCCGTGGGAACAATCTCCGGGGTTGTGACAGACAGTGAATCCAGATCCGTTATCACCCCCACCCTGTTCATCCGATGGAAGAACCCGGCATCCACAAGATTTAATGAGAGGCCTGATCCGGTAATGCCTCCGAATGCATCTTTCTTCCCGAGTCCCCAGCCCACATTCATCAGACCGACCACATCAGAGACATCAATAATGGTCTGTGCCTCAAAGTCAGGGACTGTTGTGGGATTTGCTGTTCCGAACGGGCTCACAAACCCCCTCACCTTGATGGGTGTCCCTGTGATAAAGGCAGAGGTGTCCAAGGTGCCTGTGTCCACAATATAATTGGTTGGGACTGCATCATTGGACGCATCGATGCCCGTGCCGGTGAAATCGAACAGGGATATCTTCCGCCAGTCAATAGCCTGCAGATTCATACCCAACTCAGCACTGCTGTCCGGGGTCGCTACGCTCCCGATGAGTACGGTCAGGAGCATGCGTGCATAACCGCTGGAAGCATCAAGCTGGAGGTTGCTGGAATCGGTATTCGTAAGGGTCCCGAACACCATGACGCGCTGGCCCACCGAAATATCGTCTTTTGTGAGGGTTTTGTCTTTAGACAACTGCTTACTGACCCTGGTGCCACTGCCTAATGTTACTTGTACCTTATCATTATACACAATACTGCCACCCGCCCTTATGAGGGTTGCACCCTTGAGGGTAATCATGTCACCAACGCGGTTGAGCACGGTCCCTTGCGCTACATCCATGGTGCCGCCTGGTACACTCGATCCTGCAAGAACCTCTGTGGCGACAAAGTGGAGCTGCGGTGTTGTTGAGAACTGACCGTGGGCAATGACACCTGTGTATGCAGGCTCTGCTGCAAGCGCTTGGAGTCCTCCGGTTGTGTAGGTTACCCCGTCGATATCAAAAACAGTGTTGCTATCGACAGTGACCTTCACTACCCCAAAGCTCGTTTCATGCACCGTGAGGTCCTGGGCAAAAGGACGAAGGATAATATCGAATGAGCTGCCTGCTACATTCACATCCTGTAATGGGCCTCTCAGGCGCTGGATCTTGTCTGCGCTTGGCTGAAGATCGGCCTTGAGAATTGGGGTTACCGTCACTGAGGGTGTTCCATCTGCAGCGAAGGTCACAGTGTTCGTTGCTCCAAGATCAAAGTCGAGAGAGAGATGGGCCGGTACCCCCGGGGCGATGGTGAGGGAAGATACATCCAGATTCACCGTAACCTGGACCGGCTGTGTGATGGGGTTGCCGTCTTCGTCAAGGATATTGGAAATCGGGACTTGTACGGCAGCTCCTGAAGAGTTCTCCACACTAATGAGCGCGTTTGAATAGTCTAACGTGAGGACGGCACTGGTATAGTCACCGACCGGTACCGTACCTGCGGTCAGGAATTCCGTCATGTCCGTCAACTGGGTGAAGTCAACGCTGGTTTTCAGGGGCAGAGTCTCGACCACGGCACCATTGGCTTTGGTCAGCGTGAGAGAGGTTATATCCACCTGATAGGTCACGAAATCCCCTGCGGCATCTGTAAGGCCGATCAATGCCTGGCCGGAGCTTGAAGAGCCGCTTCCGCCTGAGCTCGATCCTCCACCACCGCCTCCGCACCCCTGTATGACAAGGATCAGGGACAAAAACAGGATAAAAGCAATTCCCTTCCATGCTGCAGATAATCTCTCTTTCATGCTGATATCCTCCTTATAAGGAATATTCTCATTTCTGGTCCATTAAGGTTATTCATTGATGGTCCTATATCGGTTAACCCGCAGAGCTGCTTAAGCAATGCAAGATTACGATTGAGTAATGTTTTACCTTGATTGGCTCCATATATACCCTTAAAAAATGTAGTATTGGATAAGACGTCTAAAGCATGGAATTTGTTTACAGAGACTCTGGATGATAATTACTTGGTAAGGACAGTGCCTTTCCCTGGTCTTCCATGCAACATTAAAATCTTTTAATCTTCTTCTAATCATCGTTTAATCATTCTTTACGTATAGAGTGTACCATCAATAAAAAAACCACAGGAGGAATGTACCATGAAGAAAGTTATTAGCATGATCGCAGTATTGGCACTGGTTTGCTTCGCCACAATGGTCTTCGCAGCCGATGCAGCAGCACCGGCAGCAGCACCCGCAGCCGCAGCACCGGCAAAGGCTGAGATGGCAAAGACACAAGTAATCAAGGGCAAGATCACCAAGGTTGACACAGCAGCTAACACGATCGATGTAAAGGGCAAGACCTTCACCCTGAAGGCAGAAGATATGGCCAACGTGAAGAAGGGTCAGTGGGTAAAGATTACAGCAGCAGCCGGCAGCCTGAACGCAGACAAGATTGAGGTTATTAAGGCAAAGAAGGCAGTAAAGAAGGCAGCAGCGGCCGAGAAGAAGGCAGAAAAGAAAGAAGCAGCGAAGAAAGCAGAAGAGACACCAGCAGCTAAGCCTGCAGAGTAAGATAAGCAAGGTAACAATAAAGGAGTGAATGGAGGGTGAAGAGGGTTGCAATTTTGATCTGCACCCTTGGGGTTCTCCTCTTTTCCTGCAATGGACAGAATACAGACATGTCCCAGCAGAAAGGGGGAACCCCTCCTCCTGTATCCAAGAAAGTAATCGCCCCATCAGAAGTGATTGGGAAGTTAGATGACATCCACATCGCTGATCCTTCAAAAGGTATAAGGCCAAAGATATTTCTAACTGGCAAAGAAGGAAAGAGATACATCTTCATTATAGTGACCACTACGACAATTTATGGAGCAGATTGGAAAGCAATACCACTTGATAAGCTAACAGTTGGGCAGCAGGTGAGAGTGAACTATATTACCAATAAGGAAGGTTTCCAAGTAGCACAATCTATCAAGCCGGTTCAATATTGATCATGTGCCGATCTTGCCACTCTGAGCATGGCATCTGACCATCATAAATCTCATTTCAATCTAATAGAAAATTTATATTATTTTTATTAATCATGATTTAAAGGCAATGATCGTGATCAATTAATTTAATTAATTAACATAATAATGATTCATCGATCATACTTGCCTCTTATTGACAATCAATAGACTGTAATGTTAATCACCGATAGGACTTCAACCACGAGAAAAGCAAGGTAAGGAGTCAACTACGAACAACTACAAAAAAGCTTTAAAGAAGTCCTTCATTGTAACAATCCTTGTTATCACAACACTAACTCTTTATACCAGCCTACTCCATGCAGGAGATGGAGATGCGGATTGGATCTTCGATACAGGCAAAACATTCAACACCCTAGAGCTTGATTATAAACAATTTTATTCCCAATACCGTTTCGTGAGACTATGTCTTGCCTATGGCATAGCAGCCACATTTGCAGGTGCAGACCGTGACGACGATATACAAGATTGGTATCAGCATCATGTACGCAACTCTACGACAGATAAAATATCAACTATCTCCAAGAATTTTGGTAATGGGTGGTACATTATTCCTTTGTCCTTTGCTTCCGCAGCTGTAGTTACAATTCTTCCAGAGGGTCAGACTTCATCGGCTATGGGTACCTTTGGTGAACGTAGTTTACGCTCCATTGCTGTTGGAGGCCCTGCAGTTCTTTTGATGCAGTATGTCACTGGTGCCGCCAGGCCGTCACAACCGGGCGATAGTTCTTCATGGAAGCCGTTTAAGAGCACCCATGGGGTCAGCGGTCATGCATTTATCGGCGCTATCCCTTTCTTGACCCTAGCCGGTATGTATGATGAAGAGTGGTATATAAAATATCCGCTTTATGTGGCATCCACCTTAGCCGGCTTATCCCGGATAAATGATAATCAACACTACCCTTCTCAAGCGGCATTGGGCTGGTACATGGCATGGGAGGCAACACAGAGTATCAAAGAAAGAGATCAAGAAGACCATAAATTGAGTGTTGTGCCTTTGATTGCTCCTGATTACTATGGATTACAGCTCATAATGGAATGGTAAAAAGATTTGATCTAATGTATATGTTATAATGAATCCGTATGTTGCCGACATATTGTTCTATGAGGTCCACAACAACAGCATATTATTGTTGTAGTACTTTTCCCTATAAGCAGTTGTTAACTCTGTGGCTTGTTTTCATGCTGACCTTTGGAATGAGCTGTCAATTACATTCCTCTGATGTGAATTCGTTACCGAAGGACGGTGGCCCTTGTGAGTACAAAGACTACAAAGGCAAGGCCGAGATAGTATCTATTGAGAAGATAGAGCGCGATAGTGCTTCTGCAAGTAATAAACAACCTGTTGAAATATTTAAGGTAACATATCACTTTTACCCGGAGAAGAAAATTCAAGAGACCTCTGTTCCCGTGGAGTCTAGAGATTTTGTCCTGCTTCTCCCGAATTCATCTTATCCTGATCTTATGTTTATTCAGAGAAATGACATTAACCCGGGGAAGAAACTTGATTGTGTTCTGAAAGTTATCACGAGAGGTGCATGCAAACCCATGATCTTCAAGTTTCCAACATTGAAGTGAATAGTAAATAATGGATTAGGATGACAACATGATTGATCTTAAGAAATCATTTACCAATATTGCGATACTCTTCCTTATTTTCTTAGCCGGTATTCTTCCAACTGCTCAAGCAGATGATTTTAGAAGCGCGCATGGTGTAATGCGGCCTGACAGTGAAACCCTGATCAATTGGGAACAGAAATATCAAAAAGCTCCACAAGCACAGATGAACAAGTATGTACAGTATGCCAGTGGAACAAGCAGCTCACTGAGTTTATTAAGCCATCTTGATTATATCCCTTCTGAATATGATCAGGGTCAGTGCGGAGACTGTTGGACGTGGGCAGGGACAGGGGTAATGGCCATTGCCCTCGATGTAAATAACCAAATATACGACAGACTCTCTGTCCAATATCTTAATTCAAACGCAACTGCGATCGGGTTAACATGTTGCTCAGGTGGCGACCTTCCATCTCTGGTCGATTTTTATTTAACTCCCGGATACCAGCAAGCCATACCCTGGTCTAATACAAATGCAAACTGGCAGGATGGAGATGCCTCATGTAATACTCCAGGCTCATCTATCAGTACCAATCCTAATTATCCCATTTCATCGATAACAGCTGTAACAATACCGACTCATGGCGTCGGTCAGGATACAGCCATTGCAAATATTAAGAGCATACTCAATCAGAATGAGGCTGTTTATTTCAGTTTTGTCATGCCTACACAGGCAGATGGCAATAACTTTATTGACTTTTGGGATTCTCAAACAGAAGACACAATTTGGAATCCCGATTTCTCCTGTGGTGATACCTATTCAAATCTTTATGGCTGGGGCCATGCGGTCCTCTGTGTTGGTTACAATGATGAAGATCCCAACAACTCCTATTGGATCATAGTGAACAGCTGGGGTGTAACCTCAGGCAGACCAAACGGATTATTTCACCTCGATATGAACATGAATTATGATTGTATTTATAAAATAGGAAGCCATCAACAGGGATACAGCTTCAACTTTTGGACACTCGATATAACCTACTCGATCCCACAAGTACTATCTTCCTCTCCAACATCTCTTACTAGTTCATGCCAAGGAGGAAATAATGCCCCTGCCCAATCGTTCCAAGTCTGGAACTCAGGGACAGGGACTCTGAATTACACGATTTCAACTGATCAAACTTGGGTATCCTGCACTCCTGCAAGCGGCACTTCAACGGGTGCATCAGATCAGAAAACTATCACTGTAAATTATACAACCTCCAGCTTAGCCCCAGGGAACTACTCGGCGACTATCACAATAAACGCTGAAGGCTCATCGAATAGCCCTCAGACTATCCCGGTGAGCCTCACAGTTCTTTCACCTCCTACAATTGCAAGTTCTCCAACATCTCTGACAAATTCATGTTCACATGGGAACAATGCCGCAGCCCAATCATTCCAAGTCTGGAACTCAGGGGCAGGGACTGTGAATTACACGATATCAACTGATCAAACTTGGGTTTCCTGCACTCCAACAAGCGGCTCCTCAACAGGTGTATCAGATAAAAAAACCATTACTGTTAATTATACAACCTCCAGCCTTACCCCAGGGATTTATACTGCGAATATCACGATGGTAGACCCGGGCTCATCGAATAGCCCGCAGACTATCCCGGTGAGTCTCACTGTCCTCTCTCCCGCCATATCATGTTCTCCTGCATCTCTTACAAATTCATGTTCGCAAGGGTGTAACGCAGAAACCCAAACATTCCAAATCTGGAACTCAGGTTCCGGTACACTCAATTTCTCGATATCTACCAATCAATCCTGGATTGCCTGTACAGCATCGGGAACTTCAAACGGGACAACAGACCAGAAGACTATTTCGGTATTTTACTCCACTAGTGCCCTCACCACGGGAACCTATTCTGCAACAATAACTATTACCGATCCGATGGCATCGAATACTCCCCAGACTATTCCAGTTACTTTCAATGTCAATCCAACAGCCCCTCCTGTTATTGCACATAATGTCTCTTCAACTCTTACTTCTTCCTGTATACAAGGCAGCAACCCATCAAGCCGGTCTTTTGATGTATGGAACTCAGGGGGTGGGACGTTGAGTTATACGATCGTAACAAGTCAAACGTGGCTCTCTTGCAGCCCTTCGCAAGGAACAACCACCACCACGTGCAGTGGCAGCGGTCATAACTCCATCACAATCAGTTATGCAACAACCGGACTAACAGCAGGGAGTTACTCTGCAAGCATCACCATTAATGCCGCAGGGGCATCAAATACCCCGCTGACTATACCGGTAAGCCTGACAGTTAATTCACCAACTCCTCCTCCAGCAGCCTCATCCATTTCAGCCACCCCAACATCTTTGGCAGTCACATGCGTGAAAGGATCAAATGCATCGAGTCAGTCTTTTGATGTGTGGAACTCAGGAGGTGGGACGCTTAATTATACAATCTATGATAACGCTGCATGGCTATCATGTTCACCATCAAGCGGAACCTCCGCCGGCGGGCATAACGTTATAACTGTCTCTTTTGCAAACTCAGACCTCGTTTCAGGGACATATCCAGCAACTATAACCATCAGTGCACCAGGGGCGTCAAACAGTCCCCAGACTATCCCCGTGAGCCTGACGGTGAGTGAGCCGGTCAGCATCAGCCCGGCAAAATCAACCTTTTCGATCGAACCGGTATCACTTCAAGTATCATGTGCACAAGGGTCTGATGCTGCAGATCAAAGTTTTAATATATGGAATTCAGGTGAAGGAACGCTCAATTATTCCATTTCCGCCGATGCAGATTGGATTATTGGTTCACCTCTAAGTGGGACTCTGACTAGTGATCAAACCATGATCACTGTTCACTTAAAGACCGCCGGCCTAGCTGCAGGAGAGTATGACAAGAACATTACCGTCATTTCAACAGATACAAATGTTACAAACAGTCCTCAAACAATACCTGTACATGTGTCGGTGAAAGGATCTGAAGGAGATGGTAAAGGGAGTGGAGGCGGTGGAGGCTGTTTCATATCCACTTCCGTATCAAGTGATTCTGTACCACAGGGGATGTATTTCTTTGTGTTTGCAGGAATAATCTGTGGGGGTATCACACGCTTCATCATAAAACTCATGAACAACTGATCCTACAAGATACTCAATACAAACAGCTTCCTAACAGGTCCGTTCCTCGACTATTCACTTCTTTCAAAGTTCCACAAGGACCGTACTAACTTCTATCTTACCCTGTGTTCATCTTTACATGGCAATACATAATTAGGCATGGAAGCATACGCTATTTCTACCTTGGTACCAAGGGTTATATAATCAAGTTGCCAGGGATACGCAGAGGTTTCCGTGCGAGATGCCACTTGAGCACCATAAGCACCATTCATTTGAGAGGGCATTGCCCAATGGTTTCCTTGAATATCACCAAGATTCCCGAGCAAGATCACCATTGCCATAATGAGAGTGATGAATGTTGCCATAAGTATGTACCAGGCACGCATAATATTTTACCTCCTTTTCCCCCACAACCTCCTTGGTAACAATTTTTCGTGAAGCAAAATATCTGATGTAAATCTCGTTGGATATAGCAAAAAGATATAATCAGAGGGAAATATCAATATCGTTACAAGAGAAAATCCTACTTATATATAGTAATGGATTGTAAGTAAGCAATGGCTCGTAAGGAGAAAATTAAAAACAAACACTTATTTTACCTGCAGAAATCTCTGCTGCAGGCGATTACGTTACTTAATGTCATGGGGACATTCCTATCGAGTTCTCATGGGGACATTATCAAAGAGTCAGGACAATGTAAGATCGAACCCTTGACTTCTGTCCTTGAGAATATATTCTATTTAACCGTATCGATTATCTTTATAACAAATGCATCTAAAAACTATATGTATTAATTTTGATTTTTGTTCTTTATATTCAAAATGAAGGGCGGATTTATGAAACAAAAAATTATCTGTACCCTGTTGATGTTATTGTTCGGGCTGATGTTTTTATCCGATCTCATCACAGCATCCGAAAAAAGTGACAAAGGAAAAGATCTTTATTCTAATAACTGCCAGATTTGCCATGGCATGAAAGGCGATGGTAAAGGTCCGGCGGCGGTAGCGTTCCACCCTGCTCCCACGGCCTTCGCACCGGAATTCTGGAAAAAGGACACCAAGCGCGTGATAACCGACTCCATCTTGCATGGCCGTGGCAAGATGCCGGCCATCAATCTGTCCCCCGAGGAGATCCAGGCGGTCATCGATTACATGACGCATACCTATAAAAAATAGTGCAGGGTTTAAAGAAAAAAGGAGGGATGAACGATGCTCAAGAACATCTTTACCAACGTAACTGCGGTGATGGTTGCGGCATGTCTTTTCTTCTCCCTGGCAACATTTGCGGAAAAATCGGCCTATGCCGTACCCAGCTTCGGGCATCAAACCGGATTGTCCTGCTCGGTATGTCATACCGTCTTTCCCGAGTTGACCCCTTTCGGCCGCAACTTTAAAATGAACGGGTATGCCTTCAGCACCCAGGCTCAATCGAAACCCAATACACCGCCGCTGTCGGCCATGCTGGAGTTATCTTACACCACGCTCCAAAAGAACAGCGGCATCCTGAATAACGGCGTCGCCCCCTTTGACAATCCTGAAGATACGGCCACCGAGCGGACCAACCTGCCTCAGCAGGCCAGTGTCTTTTACGGCGGCCGCATCTACGGCGAACACACCGGGGCCCTGGCGCAGCTGACCTATGACGGCACGGCCAACTCCATCGCTTTGGACCTGACGGACATCCGCTACGCCAACACTACGAAAATCGGCGACAAGGACACGGCCTATGGTCTTACCCTGAACAACGCCCCCGGTGTGGAGGATCTCTGGAACAGCACGCCCATATGGGGCTTCCCGTTCGCAACCTCGGCCGTCGCTCCGACACCCGCCGCGGGCACGCTCATCGACGGTGCACTCGCCACCCAGGTCGGCGGTATCGGCGCCTATGGCTACTGGAACGACCTGATCTATGGCGGCGTGAGTGTCTACCGTACCACCTTTGACGGCATTACCCGGCCGCTGGGCGCCGGTTCGACCCCGACCATGGTGACGGATGGCGCGGTGCCGTACTGGCGACTGGCACTGGCACATAACTGGGATAAGCACAACATCGAGATCGGCACCTACGGCCTGAGGGCCGATATCTTCCCGGACGGGGCCAGCAAGGGCTCCACCGACAGATTTACCGACACGGCCTTCGACGCCCAGTATCAATTCATCGGCGATCCGCACCTCCTAACGCTGCGCACCACCTGGATCCATGAGAAACAGGAGCTGGACGCCAGCTTTCTCAAGGGCTTGTCCGCCAACGAATCCAATACCCTGCAGACGTTCAAGCTGAACGGCAGCTATTACTACCGCAGCCCCGCCGGAGATATCGGGGGCTCACTGGGCTACTTTCAAACCACCGGCAACAAGGATACGGTCCTCTACGCACCCGATCCGGTAGGCGGAAGCCAGAACGGCAGCCCCGACAGCAAGGGCTACCTGCTTGAGCTCGATTACGTGTTGAAACAGCAATATAAATTCTCCCTGCAGTACATTATCTACGCCGAATTCAATGGGGCCCATACCGACTATGACGGATCTGGAAGGAATGCCCAGGACAACAATACCCTCTATCTCCTGGCCTGGCTGATGTTCTGAAAGAGAAAGGGACAGGGTAATTATCTGCGCCTGTGGAGGGCTAGGGGAGGCTCGTATATTTTTGAGTTTGTCTACCGCTTGCTGGCAGGAATAGGATTTGCGCATCCCCCGGACGCAAGGCGCTGACTGCGGCATTACCGCGTGATAACGTTCCGTTCTTTTATCTCGAACCGAAGTTTTCCCGTATAGATCGGCACTGCAATTTTCAGCAGGATCGTGTAGATAAGCGCACCGAAAGCCCATACGCCCATGGTAATGACAATCTCCGATGTGGTCGGAGAGTATTCATAAATCTCCCCGAGTGTATCCGGAACAAAGCCGGGTACAATAAGCCCGATCCCCTTCTCTATATACACGCCCATAATGATCAGCACGCATCCGATGTTTAGTGTCGTGAAATTCTCACGTGTCCTCGGAAAGAGAAAGAGAAAGAACGCCGTGATATTGAACAGGGATGCGGCCCACATCCAGGGTACCAGACTCGCTTTCCCATTAAGACCGAAGTACAGATACTGGATGGAATAGCTGTCAACGGCGCCCGAATAAAATTCCTTGAATGCCTCTGCGCCCAGAAGGAACAAATTGATCGCCATGGCATAGGCGATCAATTCGGCGATTTTGAAGATCGCCTTGTTATCGATCTCTACCTCAGAACGTTTCCTGATGATCTGGAACAGGACCAGCATGATGGCGGGTCCGGAACAGAACGCCGAAGCAAGAAACCTCGGGGCCAGGATCGAGGCGTTCCAGAAGGGCCTGGCCGAGAGTCCGTTATAGAGGAACGCCGTCACCGTGTGGATGCTCACCGCCCATGGAATGGACAGAATGATGAGCGGCCTGATCACGGCCATACGGTACTCCTTCCCGATCGAAAGCCGGTAGAGAACGTAAAATGCAATGATTACATTGATGGCGAGATATCCGCTCAAGACGATCACGTCCCAGGTGAGCAGTGACGAAGGGAAATTCATGGCGCCGATGAACGGCAAAATATGCCATACCCGCAAAGGCTGCCCCATGTCGATCATGATGAAGAGGATACACATGGTTATGGCCGTGATGGCGAGCAGCTCGCCGAACAGCACGATTTCCTTGATCGGCTTGAAGTTATACACGTAAGCCGGAACCACGAGCAGCACTGCGGCAGCAGCTACACCGACGAGAAAAGTGAAATTCGAGAGGTACAGCCCCCACGAAACCTGATCCCTCATGGCGGTTACTATGAGTCCCCGGTGGTACTGATCAATATACGCGTTGAGTCCGAGGAGAATAAAAAACGTCAGGAAGCCGACCCAGAGGTAGTAAGCCCGGTTGCCAATGAAAATCTGACGCCAGGCAATAAAATAATTTTTGATAAAACTTGCCATAAGTGGGCCTCCTACACGCCGTACGCAAAGAAATAATAGAACTTGGGATAAGTATTCAGGTCCTCTTTCAACCGGAACACCCGCTTGTGCTCAATGGCGTACCTGATCTCGCTGTTCGGATCAAGGAGGTTCCCGAATTTGCGCGCGCCTACGGGGCAGGCCTCAACGCACGCCGGGTAACGTCCGTTCCTCGTCCGCTGGATACAAAAGGTGCACTTCTCCACCACTCCTTTATAGCGCGGGCGGTTCCCGAGATAGTGCGTCTGCGGATTGATCTCGCCTGACTTGCGGCCCGGATCGGTCCAATTAAAGTGGCGCGCTCCATAGGGACAGGCGGCCATGCAGTAGCGACAGCCAATGCACCAGTTGTAATCGATGACCACGATCCCGTCCGGCTCTTTCCAGGTGGCCTGCGTAGGACAGGCCCTTACACAGGGCGGGTTCTCACACTGCTGGCACTGAACCGGCATATAAAAATATCCCTCTTCAGGCACCTTTTCTGGGTTGTAATACTTCTCCGATTCTATAAGATCGACCCACTTTTCCCCTTTTTTGAATCTGAGGACCGATATCCAGTGGATCTGCGGGTCCCTGGATTGATTGTTCTCCTCAACGCAGGCATAAACGCATCTCCTGCAGCCGATGCATCGGGAAAGATCGAGCCCGTAACCGAAGAGAACTCGCGGCATCGCTTTCTGATTGCCCACCTTGATCGCTTTTTTATATTTTTCTTCGTATTCCCGCTCCAGACAGCCGAGTACCTGCTTGATCTCGGCATCATTCATTTCCTTAAAGTGCTTCTGAAAAAACGATTCCCAGAACGAGGCATCGGCCTTGTTCAGCGGGAGCGCTGTCCCCGCCAGGCCGAGGGCCACGCCCTTGAGAAAGGTCCTGCGGTCAAGATGAATTCCATCCATTTTCTTCACGGTTTTTCGCATCGGTCTTCTCGTCCTCGTTATGTATTACTTGATCTCCATCGGTCTCACCGGCGGTGGAGACGGTTTGATCGGCTTAAACCGCGGTTCATGCGGCGAATGGCAGCTTACGCAAAGATAGTACTGCTTATCGCCGTTCCACATGCCGGTCCTCTTCCCGTGCAGGCCGGCCTTCCATTCTCGCAGTATCGTTCCGTGGCACTGGCCGCAGAGAATGTATGATTCCTCAAAGCTGACCAATGTGCCGTTCGCGAGCCGTAATTTGTCCCTGTTGTCCGGATTATGGCATTCGAAGCACCAGCCGCCGGGCATATGCTTGAGAGGGATGTTCATATTGGCTTGAAGTTTTCTTGGTTGTGTGTTGGTGGGCAGGCCTTTGTGGCACATTGAGCAAGGATAGATGCCTGCACTGAACGGGGGCGGCGTGACGAAGAACTTTTTTGGTATATCCTGTTCTTCCGCATACATATTTGCAGAAAAAAAGACCACTGTCAGGAATGCAATGAAACAGCAACGCCAGGGTACATTGTTTCCTGCTTCCATATCATCTCCCCGGGGCAGTGTTGGATCGGCGTTATTTAACGAATTATGTAGATATGTTGTCCATTGTAGGATAATTTCGAAGAGAATACAACATAACATTCAAATTTTGAGCGTCCCCTGCCGACAGCGATTCTCCCGCGAGAGAAGGCTCTTGCTGATTTAGTGAGCCTCTTCTTGTTCAAAAATGGGGAAAATATGACTGATGACCCAGAACAGCACAAAGGGCAGGATGAAGATAAGAAGCGCCCCGGGTAACCCCTCCTTGAAGGTCTCCCAATTGAGGGAACCATCAGGAACCATCAGGGTCAGGTCTCAACGGCCTGTTGCCAAATAGTTTTTAGCAAGTTATCGTCAAAAAAGCATGAACTAACATCCCGATTGTCAGAGTCGCGAACTATGATAAAAAAACACAGAAAATCATTTAACATATTGATATAATGTATTAATTGAGGTATGAGGGATGTAGCAACCATATAATATAAATTAATTTATAATTTATATATGGGCTATATAGGGAAATACGTGGGGTTTGTGGGGGAAGTCCATATCCGACAAGGTGATACGAGGTAAGCGATGAAAAACATAAAGGGAATCGAAGTGTATGAAAATCTCAAGGAGATAGTTGACCCCAGACATTCATGCCTCGTTGTCTGGGATGTGCAAAACGGCCTGGTTGACAGGATATTCAACAAGGAAGAGTTCATATCCTCTTTGAAACCGCTCATCGAAGTATTACGCGGCAAGATGCCTGTATTCTATACATTAATAACGCCCCTGCCCAGAAGATTTGCATCCTCATGGTACCTTTATTCGATGATGAGGCGGTTCAATGTGGATGATGTAAACAAGCTGCCGTCCTTTATGTCGTCTGGCTCGCAGGAGAGCATGATCCCTGAGACAATTGAACCGAAAAAGGACGATGTTGTCCTTGAAAAATCCTTTGCGAGCATCTTTCTCGGGACGAAATTCGAGTACATGCTTCGGAACCGTTCTATCACCACAATCATATTCACCGGCATCGCCACCGAGATGGGCATTGAATCAAGCGTACGGGATGCCTCCAATAGGGGGTTTTACCCTGTTGTGGTATCTGACTGTGTTTCTTCAATGGACAGAGTGGCACATGAGCGTTCCTTGAAGAACATGGACAAGCTCTTCATCATCGAGGATGCCGGCACAATACTAAAGACATTTGATAACAGCTAACCGTACTGTTTCGCGGTATCATTGGCGACCAAACAGCATGCTACATATTCAATGATTTTCCGCTATTTTAGGGGTAATTAGGCAGAGCTAAACCCCCAGCAGAAAAACCTACAGGAAAAGGACTAGCCATTAATCTGGTGTCATAAAAAGAACACATCTTCTCTTGTTGTCTCATAAGAGAGATTCCTGCGATTCATCTCGGTTTCTAGATGCCTTAAAGCTGATGATCTTAGGGTGAAACATACGAAGCCTCTCACTTCATACCGGAGCGTGACACCTGGCACCCATCTAAGGTGAAATGGCAGGGTAAGAGGACGTGCTAGCCTAATTTTAGGACGATCCGGACAAATCATCCATTAAAACAACCTGCTTATTCCCACAATATTTATTCAGTTCCATTAATTCAACATGTTGCATGAGTTTATACACATCCAAAATGAGTGCCACGGCGCCGTCTCCCAGGATGGTGGCGCCGGAGACGCCCTCGATGTCCCTGAGGAGGCCGCCCATGGTCTTAATCACGGTCTGGTGCTGGCCGATGACCTTGTCAACCACGAAACCCACCCTTTTGTCCCCGAGCTCGGTGATCACCACCTGATCAACGGAGGGGGTGCCGCCGTTGATACCGAAGACCTCCCGCAAGGGGATGTAGGGGATGATCTCCTCTCGGACCTTGATGAGGTGGCGGCCATGGGCATGGTTTCTCTCTGCGTCGGTCAGCTCCACGCACTCCACCACCGCACCTAAAGGGATGACGAAGGCCTCGTTTGCGATATTCACCAGGAGCCCGTCGATGATGGCTAGGGTTAGCGGCAGCTTCAGGGTGATGGTGGTGCCCTTGCCCCTGGCGCTGCGGACCTCAACGGTCCCGTTCAGGCCTTCGATGCTGCTCCTCACGACATCCATGCCCACCCCCCTGCCGGAGACGCTTGTGACGGTCGAGGCAGTGGAGAATCCCGGTGCGAAGATGAGCTCGTTGATTTCATGCTCACTTAATGCCGCCTCATGGGGGATGATTCCCTTCTCGACGGCCTTGGCGCGGATGGCATCAACATCGAGGCCGTTTCCGTCATCAGCGATCGAGATGAGCACATGGGCCCCCGAGTGCCGAGCCGAGAGCTTGATCGTGCCTTGGCTGAGTTTTCCGGCGGCAACCCTGGCATCCGGAGACTCGATGCCGTGATCGATGCTGTTGCGTATGAGGTGGACCAGCGGATCCGAGAGCTTGTCGATGACCGTCTTGTCGAGCTCGGTCTCCTCTCCTTCCATCTCGAAGTCGATGTCCTTGCCCAGCGACGTTGTCAGATCGCGTACCAGGCGCTTGAACTTTGCGAAGGTCGTGCCGATGGGCAGCATCCTGATCCCCATGGAGATGTCCCGAAGCTCTGCGCTGAGCCTCTCCACCTCTTCGGCTATGCCCAGGAGGTCCGGGTCGCTCTTCCTGGCCGAGAACTGGGTCAGTCGCGCCTGGACCGTGACCAGCTCCCCCACCAGGTTCACCAGGGCATCGAGCCTAGCTGCCGGCACCCGGATGCTCGATGTCTCCTCGGCCGCCGCGCGCTTCTTTCTCACGGACCTGACCTGTTCCTGCTCGGCAAGGGCGGAGCGGATCTCTGACTTGTCCAACGTCCCCGCTTCTACCAGCACCTCTCCAAGACGCTTCTGAGTTTTCAGCGCCTTGTCCAGGTCGTCCTTCTGAACGGACCCCCGCTCCAGCAGGATCTCTCCCATCTTCTTATACTCCGCATCATTGTCTTTCGGCGTGAGCGTATCCACGGGCTCTATCGAGATCTCACTCGAGTCCTCCACAAAGATGAACACGTCCCTGATAGTGTTTATGTCGCTCAAGGTCGTCAGGATGATGTCCCAGCTCGTGTAACAGGCCTCCGGGTCGATTGCCTTAAGGTCCGGTAGGTCGTCCATGTGACAGACGATCGCGCTCTCGCCGAGGGCCTTGAGCTCGTTCAGGAGCGGGATGGGGTTTGTTCCGTTGGCAAAGAGGTCCCTATGCGGCCGGAAGCGGATGCGGAAGGTGGTCAACGGACGGGGTGCCTCCTCTTGGGGTTCAGGGCGGCAAGGCCCCGCAGCGCCTTCATCCAATGGCTCCTCTTCCCGGGGGAGGTAGCCCACGAATGCTTGAGCGAGCTCCCGGGTCCTCTCCTCGGATGCCGCTACCAGACCCTGGGATGCATCCAGCATGGCCTTGATCTGGTCGCAGGAAGACAGCGTCAGACTGATGAGGTCCTGGCTGACCTTGAGGTTCCCGTCCCGGATGAGGTCATAGACCGTCTCGATGGTGTGCGTGAATGCAGCGATATCATCGAAGCCGAACATGGCCCCTGACCCCTTGATGGTATGCATGGCCCGGAAGACCCTCCCTACTATACCTAAGTCTTCCGGATGCTGCTCCAGCTCGATGAGGGCGTCTTCAAGGGTTGCAAGGAGCTCGTATGCCTCTTCCCGGTACACATTCTTCTGCGCGTCCATATCTGCCTTCCTTAATGAAAATGAATGTATCTTTTCATGAGACCGGATTTTCCTTCCGAACCTTCACCCGAGCAGCCGTTTCACCACGGCAATGAGCTGCTCCGGCTTGAACGGTTTCACGATCCAGCCAGTGGCCCCTGCCTGCTTGCCCGCGTCCTTCTTGTTCATGGCCGATTCGGTGGTGAGCATCACGATGGGCGTGAACTTGAAGGCAGGGTCCGATCTTAAGGCCTGGATTAACTGTATCCCATCCACATTGGGCATGTTCAGGTCCGTGATCACCATGTCCACCGTCGTGGACTTTGCCTTGACGAGCGCGTCCTGGCCGTCGACGGCCTCCACCACATCGTAACCCTCATTCTGGAGCGTGAAGGTGACCAGCTGCCGGATGCTCGCCGAGTCGTCTACGCTCAAGATCTTCTTACCCATCTTTCCCTCCTGTGGCCCACAAACACGGGCCATGGGATACTCTGCCGCATGCTTCCGCCGTGAGGGCAATTGCAAAAAGTGATCTCACAACACCTCCCGGCAGTTCGCCTGCCATGCGGATGCCTTTATGGGCCAGAGAGAAGGAACCTGCGCCATGAGTTATCTCTGAAAGGCTGTTCACCGCTATGATCTTCCTGTTCATCTAGATCCTCCTCGAAACGGTGCTGGCAACAGTCTTCAAGGGGAGAACCATGCCGCTCAATGTCTCGGAGTGTCCGGTGAAAAGGTAACCCCCGTCCGCGAGATGCTTGCAGAGGTGGCCCACAACCTTTTCCTGGGTTGCCCTGTCGAAGTATATGAGTACGTTCCTGCAGAAGATGATATCCATCTTCTCCCGCATGCCGAAGTCCTCATGCATGAAATTAAGCTGCCGGAACCTCACCTTTGCCCTCAGTTCAGGAACAATCCTCACTTCTTTCCTGTGCGGGTCCTTGCTCCGCATGAGGTACTTCCTGCGAAGGTCGATGGGGACCGGCACGACAAGTTCTTCTTGGTATATCCCGAGACGCGCGGCCTCTACCATCCTGGTAGAGATATCAGTTCCGAGGACCATATAGTGAAACCCATGGGCCTTTTTCGAGAACTCATCCAGGACCATGGCGAGGGTATAGGCCTCCTCACCGGAAGAGCATGCCGCCGACCACACCATGAGGGCTCTTCTGATGCCTGCCCCCGTCTCTTTGATGAGATTCGGGATGGCATGCTCCACGACGTATTCGAAGTGCTGGGGTTCCCGGAAGAATTCGGTCTTATTGGTGGTGACCACATCGATCATGTGCACAAGCTCGTTGGCCATTCCCTCGGGGCTGAAGAGATAATTGCAGTATTCGCCGAGGGTCGAAAGTCCGATGTATCTGAGTCTTTTCATGAGCCTTGCTTCCAGCATGGTCTTCTTCGAGAGCGGCATCTTGATGCCGCTCTCGTTATAGATAACCTCGCTAAGGTGTGCGAAAAGCTCATTGGACATCACAGCCCTCATAGGGATGTATTGCTGAGAGTCCTCCATCAGCTCATCTCCTCAATGATTGGAAAGCCTTTACTGTCCCTTGATGCCGGACATTCACTTCCCGAATTCATAGGGCTTCTCCCCTCACAGACCGGACCGGAACAGTGATCCCATATCAACCGCCACCTCGCCAATGAATTTCAAGCGATCTTTTTACAAAACGGAGTCAAGCTCGCCTGCATTCACAGAGGCCTGGCTTGTTTGGTTGACAATCGCCAGATCGTCTGCAGAAAAGACTTTGTCGATGTCCAGGATCATGACAAATTCCTCGTCCCGCTTCCCCATGCCCTTGAGAAAGTCCGTGTTCAGGCGGGTTCCGATCTTCGGCGCTGGTTCGATGTGATCAGGCTCGAGTTCCATGACCTCATGCACCGAGTCCGCAAGCACTCCGAGTACTATGTTCTCTCCTTCAATATCCACTTCTCCGATTATGATCCTGGTGTTTACCGTCTTTTCCGTATCCTTTATTCCGAACTTTTTATTGAGATCCACTACAGGGACAACTGCCCCTCTGAGGTTGATCACTCCCCTCATGAAAGCAGGGGTCTGGGGCACCTTGGTGATCTTCGTGAAATCAAGGACCTCTCTTACCTTGGAAATATCCAGCGCAAACTCCTCTTCATCGAGTTTGAACGAAAGGTACTGCCTGGTATCCATTATTCCTTCCACACTCATGGCCTTCTCCTTGTTCCGTTAATATGTCCATCTCCATTATTGTGTCGTTCATCCATGGTCCTGTTCATTCCTACGTGAGGCACTGGATCATGCCTTTGTACAACATGTTACTTACGGACCTCCCTTCATGCATCACGCCGTGATCCGAATTTAGTATTGCTCGAATTCCCCATCTTTGACGTCTTCCTTGGTCTCCTGATCGCTCATGTCGATGAGAACGCCGGCATGTCGGGAAGCACTCTCGTCTCTGCCTTTGAGTACCCTGGGTGCATCATGGTGCATATTGACAACGTGGGGTTTCGAGATTACATGAGCAACCTTGGCTGTTTTGAGGGATAGAGACTTCTTTGTGGTCGTGGCATCCTTATTTATCTTGAAGAAGGAGATCGCCTCCTGGAGCTGCATGGCCTGACTCGAGAGCTCCTCGGATGTGGAAGACATCTCCTCTGCTGCGGATGCGTTCTGCTGGACCACCTGGTTGAGCTGCTGGATGGCGGAGTTGATCTGCTCCGCTCCGGTATTCTGCTCGTTACTCGCTGCGGTGATCTCCTGCACGAGTTGGGCGGTCTTCTGGATATCGGGCACAATCTGGTTAAGGAGCATCCCTGCTTTTTCGGCAACCGCAACACTGCTCACCGAGAGCTTGCTGATCTCACCAGCTGCATCTGCCGATCTTTCTGCAAGCCTCCTCACCGCAGCAGCAACCACGGCAAAGCCCTTGCCGTGTTCTCCGGCCCGGGCCGCTTCAATGGCGGCATTCAGGGCAAGAAGGTCTGTCTGTCGGGCGATCTCCTCTATGATGGCTATCTTTTCTGCAATGGTCTTCATTGCAGCTACTGTTTCCACCACAGCCTTACCGCCTTCTCGGGCATCTTCAGCTGATTTAATAGCGATTTTCTCGGTCTGCTGGGCATTGTCCGCGTTCTGGCGTATGTTGGATGCCATCTGCTCCATGGATGAGGATGCCTCTTCCGCAGCAGCAGCCTGTTCACTTGCGCCCTGGGACATCTCCTCCGACGTGGAGCTCATCTGCTCGCTGCCCGCAGCCACATTGTCCGCTGCGCTGTGGACATCCGCCACGATAGTCCTGAGCTTGGTCATCATGTTTCGTAAGGCATCCGCCAGCTGGCCGATCTCGTCCTTCTGCTGGATGTCGATGTTTGCGGTGAGATCCCCCTCCGCCACATGGACCGCCAGGTCGACGCCCTTACGGATACCATTGGTGATGATCCGGGAAAAAAAGTAAAACACCACGAGCGCTGTTATAAAGAATATCACACCCACCATAAGAACTGTGTTGCGGACCTGATTTGCCTGGGCAAGGAACTCTCCATTAGGCAGTGAGAGACCGATACTCCACCCTGTCAGAGCCACCGGCGCAAAACCTCCTGTCTTCGCAACCCCCTTGAAGACATAGCGTTCCACACCTGACTGGCCTGATAACATCTTTTTTGCAATTGCTTCCATACCATCCAGGCTTGAGACATTAAGCTTCAACACGTTCGCCTTATCAGGATGGGCGATGAAACGGCCCTCCTTGTCTATCATCCAGGCATACCCTGTCTTGCCGACCTTTGTGTTGGAGATCAGATCACCAAGCACACCGATGGAGAGGATATTTGCAATTGCTCCTACAATCTTCCCATCCGGAGAATGGATAGGGGTGGCAATGGGGACAAACAACTCTCCGGTAACCTTGTTGACGTCGGCTTTGCCGACATTCACATTACCGGCAAGCGCATCCCTGATATACTGTCTTTCTGAAAAGGAGACGCCGATGTACTTTTCAACCGAAGCTGCAATTGCCTTACCCTCGAGGCCTGTAACATAAACGACTTGAGAGTTGTCCTTCAGCCCGTCGGTCTGGGCGAAATGGCCAAGCCTCTGGTTGAGTGCAGCAATGTCACCCTGTGCCCCCTGAGATCCTGCATTGGTTGAGATGGCGGCACGTATTGTCTCGGGGCTTATCGAGAGATCCTTCACGACCATCATCTCACCTTCCAGGGCATTGTTGACTGCCTGTGCAAGGGATTTTGTGACACCTGTGAGCTGCTCGTCCTCGATCTCGGAGAGACCTTTGCTCGCCTGCTTCACCGCGAGATAACCCACGACTGATATCGGGACCAATAGCAGGATCGATCCCACCAAAATGAGCTTTGTACCAAGTTTCAGATTCTTAAACATCTTACCCCCCTTGATAAATGTTGTTATGATATGAATGATGGTGGTCTCGTTCACCTATAGGATCTGGACACATCATCATCCTTTCTCTTAAGTTCTTATTGGTTTTTGGTTTTGAGATTATTTCGGCTTGTCCTGGGACAAAGGTTCTCCGGCACTCGACTTCAACAAAAATGCATGGAGCCGTACTGAAGTTTTTACATCTGTGGCCTAATCTTTCATTGTGGACTCTTATCGTTACACGTGGCATCATTTCTCTTCTCCTGCTCACGGTTTCAATTAAATCTAAAATTCCGAATCCAACACTCAGTAATGGTAACAAGCTCAAAACCTTGTGTCTGAAATTGTCCCCATTACTTCCACAATCGTTTTCGGAATATCGAAAGATAATAATTAATAATAGTGTAATGTATTAATAATAGTATATTTATTATCATTACTTGTTTATTTTCTAAAAGAATCCTTCATATTGCAGAGGGATGAGGAGCAGATCCCGAACAGCTTGCAGTGTTGGAGAGTATGCATGAAAGAAACATCCATGAGTTATCCGAGAAATTTATGAACAGTACACCTTATCCATACATACTGCTTAATTCGGTTCTTTTGCCCTGTATGCAGTCCTTGTTGCTTTGTTCACTGCACCGGCCATCGAGGCAGTGAAGGGTTTGGTGAGCTAAGGAGAAGGAGATTATATAAAGACCTGCTGACCCACCATCGAGATCGGGGGTGGGAATAGCCGGAAAGGAGGAGAGGCCATGAAAAAGACAAGAAGGAACAGGCTACAGACCAAGACGCTGAATCAGATCATCCTGCTGAGTGCATGGAGCTTCACCCTGGTCATCTCCTCGTTCCTGTTCCTGTTCGCGGGCAGGTGGATCGATGTAAACTTCAATACAGAACCAACCTTCATGCTGGGACTGTTCGTGCTGGGCATCGCTCTGTGCATAGCCCGGATGTACAGGGACTACATAAAGGCAAGGGATGGGTTGAACAACCAAAGGGTCAGGTATCAGTCCTAGTCGATAGTCAAGAGAGCCGGGAAACCATCCGGCACCTACATCACGAAAGCGGGCCGCCTTCAAGGCGGCTCGTTGCTTTTAGCGGGAGAATCAGTTGAATAAAAAACCACGATCCTTTTGAGATCGTAGTGTGTGATATGGATCGTCCCTGGGGAGGAAGTACGCCATAGAGGAGGCGTATCCTGGTTGATTACCGGTTATGCACTATCCTGGGAGCGTGCTCTGCGCGTTTCAAGAACCTTGCAGTCAGGACCAGGAATGCTGTGAAGCCTATAGCGACAAAGATGATTGTCATGACTAAGCCCTCTTTACCTTTCTCTCGATCACGACTTCATGGATGAACCCCTTGAAGCCCAGCGCGATGCCGACCACCAGGCCCAACATCGTGAAGTTGGGTGCCATGCCGAGAGCCTTGTCGAGTTCCATGCCGCCGTAGAGCCCGAGGAAGGTCATGGTCACGAGCACCAGGCTGTAGCCGCTGATCCGAGCCAGCCTGTTGGTAACTTCGCGGGGTAGTTTGTCTTTCTTCGTGCGTTTCATGACCTTTCTCCTTTCAGGAGTCCCTATCCTTCCTAGAACAGATTCATGAGTATGTCGCGTGCCGGGCCGGTGTTGATGCCCACCAGGGTCACGACCAGGACGAATACTGCAGTTGCTTCTGCCGGGGTGAGTCCCAATACCTTGTAGGTGAACCTGATGCCTATTCCGGTTGTGAACAGTGCGCCGAGTACGAACCATAATGTCATCATTGTCTTTCCCTCCCTGGGGTTTGTTTTTTTCTTTCTATCTTACATAAGGCAAGCGGCGTGCCAGGTTTTGACAATTTATAACTCATTGATAACAGGCAACAATAACCAACCTGCTTTTCCTGATATTGCCATTTTGGCAAAAAGCCTCTTGCCAGGGCAAGAACAGGTACAAAATATGACAAAATGCCTAAAGGGCACCATTAAAATTGTCAGAATGGCAAAGACGGGGGTTACACTCATGCTCCATACACGAAAGGGTTTTATAATGGGGGTTGCATTAAGGAGTTACTAGCACCTATTATGAGAATATGGAGATGAGACTATTCAGGACAAAGGTTTGGTCTGTGCTTGATATCGGTTTGTTGAAATGGAGTTGCATCCTGATCGGTATGATTGTCGGGTCCTATCTGGCAGCCTTCACGAAACGGCATGTATGGATCTTCTTTATCGCGGCCATCTTGTTGGCAATAAAACCGGCAACATTTTACTTCCGGGGTAATGAGGAATAGATAAATATCAAATCGGTGTAACTACTATCTCATCTCCATACTTGGGCCAGCTAAATATAACCCACTCTTCTCCTCTAACATCAGCACAGGACATCCATCTCCTGCAGACAGCTCCATGTCCATGATCATCTGTGGCTGAAATACAACAACTACATCTATCATCTATCTGATATTACAAGCTATATATCTGGCATATGTTATGCAAAATTTGAGAAATAGGACAGTCTGAAGCTCAGCAAAAGAGAGAAGGAGGATATCATGATCAAGAAAATGCTATGCTTACTGGTGATATTGTCTTTTCTCGGTTTTTCAACAGTGTATGCCTACGATCAAGGAGATGATCATCATGGGAATGATCAAGGAGTAGCTATTGCACTCATCGTAGCCCTTACAGTTGTTACAGTTGTCTGGCTGATTGTTGCCCTTGACGGGCACGGAGGACATTGGCGTTATCCACGATATTTGTCTTTGAACTTCCCAACTGATCAAGGGATGAAACCATATGGAACTAATCAAATCCATTACCCACAGGTGCTAGAAGAGTCCAACTGAGGCCTTCTTCTTCAGGGTCAGGGAACATCCATGATCGATGCCCGGATTTATCCTGGAGATATGTTGATCGTGGACAAATCCATTGACCCGTTACCCAACAACATCGTGATCGCCGTGGTTGGTGGAGAATTCCTGGTGAAGAGGCTCATCACTGAATGTGGTGTGAAGTATTTGATGGTGGACGGGTGGCCAAGATAAAAGAAATCACCGGGTGGCATGGGCCAAGGCCGAAGGCCTTGCCCGTGTGATGTGATTACCAAGGCAAGATCCATCCTGATTTAACACTCACATTTCTCATATCATAATGTACTTGACTACTTCCAGCCAATGACCTGATAGTACTTTTCTCACAGGATTCTGAATGAGATAATCGATAAAACATACAATATGAGTGAAGATTGTGTGCTGGTAATGATTTCTCCTGTCCCACGGGCAAGCCTTTCAGGCTTTGCCCGTGCCACCCGAGTAGGTCTACGTTCTATCCCTGCCACCCGCCCGCCGAGTGAAATGTACTTATAGATCTCTGTATTCTGGACATCATAATCTCTTGCTGAGATCTCAAGTTGATATATTCAATGCAAGCTGACCTTAGATAACCTCACGGTATGTGCACTTTCTGAGTGACCACTTTTTTTAAAGAGACCACGTCAAATCTATATTACTAATGGGTAACCCCTCACTTCTCCCTGATATTGATACAACCGAAAGGATTCGTCTCAAAATCCTATATTAAGGCGACAGGTGAATTAGGATTGCACTACAGAACTATTATTCATGAATTTCTGAGGCTGGCTGTGATGAATCAGGGTCGAACATTTCTGCATGCCAGTATGCATGAAATGCGAATGAGGCCACAATGAAAGATGAAAGGAAGATGCAATGGACCTGATGGAACAGCTTGATAAAAAGGGGATCCGCGAATTCTTCTCAAAAGGTTGGATGACTCACGATGCCATGTGGTTCTACCATTGCCTGCAGGAATTGGGCGCCGAACAGGCTAACCGAATAAACAAGGCGGCGGTGAAGTCAATGACCGCCATAGAGATACAAAGAATCATGAAGTTGATGGGCAGGGGCAGTGGGCCTGTTCAAACCTTTGAAGAGCTGAAGGAAATAATCGACTCGACGTATAAACTCATACAACCAGAGTTCATGAAGCTGTACTACGACTTCCCTGAAAAGAACGTGTTCCGGGGCGGTTTCCATGAATGTTTTGCATATGAAGGTGTTAAGAAGTTCGGAATGATAGACATCTATCAGTGCGGGATCGTCACAAGGGTCCAGGGCTGGCTCGATGGAATAGGAGTGCCTTACAAGATGATCCCGGAGTTTAACGGGTGCCTTATGCACAGTACCGGTAAATGTGAGATTGAGTTCGGTTTCTCATTGAAATGATGAGGAGGTTTTATGAGACCTGCGTCGAAGACTGCATATTTCTGTTGCGGAGCACGAATGGAGGATGCGCAGAGCAAACACCCGGTGTGTAACGATACCTATGCAAAGGTATTCATGAAAAATGAAGGCCATGAAATATTCGAGAGGTTCAAACCCTTCAAGGACGCTAAGATAAGCAATGCAACCAGACACCGCATCATTGACGACCTGATCAGGGAAGAATTAAAGAGAGATCCGGAATCTCTGGTTATCATAATCGGAGCAGGATTTGATACCCGGGCTTACCGGTTTAATGGCGGCATTTGGATAGAGCTCGATGATCCGGGGCTGATTGAATACAAAAATGAATGCCTCCCGGTATCTGAATGCACAAACCCGTTGCACAGGATCCCGCATGATATGACCGGGGATTCACTGTCTGAGCGCCTGTCGCAATTCAGTACCGGCAAGCCGCCGGTCATTATCATCGAAGGGGTATTCATCTATTTAACCGAGGAGGCCATGTCAAAACTGATCAAGGTTTTGAGAGAACTCTTCCCGGAACACCTCCTGTTCTGCGATCTCCAGACACTCAGGTGCTTCAGGCAATTCAATTTAAAATTTCAGGAGGTGCTCAAGGGGTTTGGTGCGGCATTATGCATTACATCCGATTCGCCGGAAAATGTATTCCTGTCGCATGGATACAGGATGCGAGAGAAGATCTCAATCCTTGTCAAAACCACCCGGTATGCAAGGCTCTCCGCGCGCCAGCTGCTGATCAAACTGGCATTGAATACATTTTTAAGGGGTGTCAGGGACGGATATTCTATTTATTGTTTCGAATATGGATCATTCAAGGGTGAAAGAAAATGGAAGAGTGGGTAACAACAGAATCAAATACGGTGGATCCTACTCTATCAAAGGAGCGTAGATTTTGTGCCAAACTGTGGTGTTTGAAATAAGATGCCCTATGTGTTGATTTCGTGCCATCAGGTCTGCTTTGAACCGAAGTGAATATTCTGGAGATCTGTTCACAAGATCATCAGTTATTCTGAGTTGCGAGGCCCTACCATAACCACGCAACTATTAATGTACGACCAAATGGATTATGAAATGCACTTATTGTGATCAGTGATAATCACAGAAATTTTCAAACAATCACAATATAATCACAAATTCAAGCATAAAAAGGTTTTATCGAATGTAACTTATTGAATTAACTATGCGCCCAGCAGGATTCGAACCTGCGACCTTTGGATTCGTAGTTTAAATGCCTATGTATTATCGTGTTACGATATGTATTTAACTTACTGATATTACAAAGATCACTTATTGATGTCTTGTGTTGAGTATTGACATATTTCGCACGATCTGTTACCCATATGTTACCCACGAAGGAGAGAGGTCAAATATATGGCTAATATCCGGCTCATCAAATCGGTCATAGACAAGTTGCCCACACCCCAGGGGAACAAGAGAGTTGAATACTTCGATGAGGATTTGCCCGGGTTCGGCATACGGGTAACAGAAAGTAGCATAATCTATTTTGTTCTATGCAGAGTGAACGGGCAATTAATCCGGTATACCATCGGAAAGCATGGCGTTAAAACTCCTGATGAGGCACGAAAAGAGGCCCGGGAAAAGCTTGTCATGATGGCTAACGGTATCAATCCAAACAGAGAGAAGGCCCTAGCCCGGATAAGGGGTATCACCTTGAAAAAGGCCATGGAAGAGTATTTCACCTCAAAACCTTTACTCAGAGAGGGCACTAAGAGGACTTACAATTGTCTTCTTCATCTGTGGCTTTCTGATTGGATGAACAGGCCTCTTGATGAGATCGGCAAGAATGACATATCAAAGAGGCACCTCAAGATAGCGTCAGAACGTAGTCCGGTTGCAGCAAATAATGTTATGAGGACTTTCAGGGCAATCTACAATCATGCTCAGGAAATCTCTGATGGAACCCTGCCCGAGAATCCCACCAAGAGGCTTTCACAAAGTAGGCAATGGTTTCAGGTAAACAGAAGGCAGACCCTTATCAAAGAACATGAACTGAGGGTGTGGCACGATGCTGTAAAAAAGTATTCGAACCCCATAGCCAGTGACGCCCTACTCCTCCTTCTCTTCTCAGGATGCAGAGAGCAAGAGATACTTACCCTGCAATGGGAGGATGTGGACATGAAGGATAAGACCTTCACCATACGCGCTGAGATCGCCAAGAATCACAAGGAGCACACCCTGCCCATGTCCAACACTCTCTTTGACATATTCAACCGAAGGCTTGCATTAAGAGAGAATGAATGGGTCTTCCCGGGACAAGGATCAAAGAAAAACCTAACTGAGCTTAAACGCAAGGAACACCTCATAGAGCTTAAACGCGCAGTTGAGGCAGTGATTGAAATGTCCAAGGTAGATTTCTGCCTCCATGACCTGAGAAGGACTTTCACCAGCATTGCAGAACAGGAAGTCAGCTATGCCGTCTTGAAGCGTCTCTTGAATCACTACACCGGCAATGATGTAACCGCCGGTTATCTTATCATTTCGACTGAACAGCTTAGAGCGCCCATGCAGAGGGTTACAGACAGGATCATGAAGGCTTGCCTAATCAAAGAGACAAGGGGCAAGGTTATCCCGATCAGGGCATAGAATATCACATATCCATGGCCTAGGTTGACGAACCGAAAAGGCAATATCCCCATTGCCCTGGCCATGGTTCTTAGTAAGGGGAAGCAAGAGGGGAATTGCTTATGGGTAAACCACCTAATGACTTTACTGATGACATCACCGATGACCTTGATGCCTGGACAGAGCCTGACTGGATGGGCCTGGGAATCGAAGGCTGGGAGAAGCAAGTCAGAGACATACTCTTAACTCTCTTGCCTATAGAGATATACAATCAATTATTCAAGATGTTGGATGGAACTGAAGACATAAAAGCTACATGTAATCAGATTATCAAGAAGCTGAACGAGACTGAAGTACATAAAACCTGGCGGCCAGGTGATTTGTGTCCTATGTGGACCTCAGGAAAATCTGAGACAACAGTTATCAATGAATTGTTTCCCATCAAGGAAGATGTAGATCAAGAAGGCAGAAACACAGGTATTATCTATCGTGCCTTAAAACATGGCGTCCTAGCCATATATTGGCTGAATGAGGCATCTAACTATTATAAAAAGAATGGGGATATATATCATAAGACATATGCTGATCTGGAAACACCTAATACACCCCAAGAACAAGAAATTATCAAGAGTTACATGCTTAATATCAAAGAGCTTGAATTGACCAAAGAAAGTCTTAGGGAGCATAACGCCGGCAGTAGCAAAAATAAACAACGCGCAGTAAAGGGAGCTGTTATTTTCAGGGCAATCGAGGAAGTAGATAAAGGAAGATCATTAAGTGCTCAAGCCTTGTGGGATCGTTTCAAGAAAAAGTATTCAGTACCAGGTAAATATAATATTACTTTTGAATCAGATACGGAAGGTGAGTATCTTCATGTGGAAGATGGAGACATAGATTTCTATATAAAATTTCGAACCTTCAGGACATACGTTAAAGAGTACAAAGAAACAATAAATTAACTCTGTTCATTTTCTTGGCACGTAGCTAGCTGTTTGCCATATCTAATCTGATATTGCTCAAGCCACAATACAAACCCACCACACAACAAAAGGAGGCTTGAGCATGGCTTTCACAAATCCTGTGTACCAGTCAAAAAAGGAATTACTCAACACCAAAGAGGCAGCCGAATTTCTCGGTATGGGCGTTTCATCGGTCGAGCAGGACCGAATCTATGGACGGCTCAAAATCCCCTTCACTCGCATAGGAAGGTCAATCAGATATAGACGATCCGACTTAGAAGCGTTCATCTTATCATTGCCCACCTTCACTAGTACCAGTGCAACGGATGCTACAAAGAGGTAGCAATGAATAGAAGGCAAGCAATCCGAGAGAAATGTCTGAATTGTTCAGCCTGGAGCACAAAGGAAGTAAATGGGTGCCTTATAAAGACCTGTCTCCTGTTCCCCTATAGAACGGGTAAGGGCAAACAGAACCCCAAGGCACGGAATAAAGCAATCCGGGCATACTGCCTATGGTGTTGTAGCAATCAACCCTCAGAGGTTCGGCAATGCCTGAACGGTACTTGCTCGTTGTATCTGTTCAGGGGAAGTAAGCAGGAACCCCCTTCATTTTGTCCAGGAACACCACCGGCAGTATATTTTTCAACCTTGGATGCTGAGGGTGGTATGAAGGTATACCCCCAGGAGGCACCCCGCAATGATTAGGCCCCCTGATAACCTCAAAACAATAAGCGAAAAGCGGGAATGGTTAGAGCGCGAGATTCCCATACCTGATGACATGAAAAGGTCCTTGGCATATCGCACTTTGACCGATGAAGCAAAGATCGTGCTGATGCTCATGATGGAAGCATCAGACGGAGGGCACCATGCAAGCTCCTGATACTGAAACTCTCACCCGCTATGGGTGGAAAGACAAAGACAAGAAAAACAATCATGACTTGGATGTTAGAATGCCTCGCAAAATGCTTCGTTCGGCGGCATTCATCAAATTAAGCCATACCTCAAAGTTTGTTTTGATGCTCTTTCTGTGCCGTAGATCTTGGCATAAAGATGGAAAACGACAGAATACCAAGCGGATATATGATAACCGCGGTCTCATTTTCACCTATAATGAAGCGGAAAATTTATGGGACATTAACAGACGGACATTCAATGACTGCATTGTGCAACTCATAGCTCATGGCTTTCTGAGAGTAGAGAAACCAGGCGGTACCCTTCAGGGTGAGCGTGTACCTACACTCTATATGCTGGTTGATGACTGGCAACATTATGGGACTCCTTACTTCGTGAAACCCGAGATACCCGCAAAGATATCTTACAACGATAGCCTGAAGAGATTTAATGAAACAAGGAAAAGCAAATTATCGAGTGAGTCCCACCTCACCCGACAAGTGAGCCCCACCTCACCCGAAACAACAAAAAGGCCAGTTTGACATGGTGCAAAACCTCACCCGAATCAGCACCCTAAATATGGTGAAAATCCTCACCATCAAAAGGTTTTCGGCAAATCAGGCAAAAATCCCTTTTCTTTTCCGTTCGAGTGAGCCCCACCTCACTATACTTATATATACCAGGTGTAGTAGGGGTATCTGTATGGGATCGTATGAATGTAATAGGTCCCTTCTCATATGGAAGGATAAACCCCCTACCCGCACATGCTTCACTGATTGCCAGAGAGGGACACAATGAATCAATCCTCATCGTCTATCACCCTGGTCGAGTCTATACCAAGGTGCTTAAGCGCAAGATCTGCGGCTTGATCGAGGTGGATATCATTATTTTGCTGGAATACATTAAGCGTAATTGCAGCCTGTGTGTGTGACGGAAGCACACCTATAGATTCAAGCATCTTCGCAGAATATTTAAGCCGCAACTCTTTGTCTTCTTTTTCAGTGCTAGAAATGATCCCCTTGATATTCTGGAACGAGGTTTCAGCGCATTCTGTGATAGCTCTTTCTCGGATAGATTCTATAAGGGCTTTGACTGTTTCATTGTTATTGACGAGTCTTGATATGGTCGGTTGCGAGATGCCGGTAGCACGCGAAATTGCAAGCTGAGACTCTCCAGAAGCAATCATTTCTGCAACTCTCACCATCTGATTCTGGTGTGTCATCTCCGATATTATATATTCACTATTATGCTATAATCAAGGATTATCATAGTTAAAAACGTCCTATATGAAACAAAAGACTACCCCCTATAAGCACAATAGGATTATAATTGTATTTCGATCATTTCACCTTTGAATTGCAGCCTTGTACTAATGAGGGGGGGGTCAATGAAGAAGGCAGTCATTCTAATTACTCTACTTTTACTGATATTTCCGAGTGTGTCTAGATGTGATGATTATGAAGATATCTTTTTTAAAACTTATCTAAATGGGGATTACCAAGCTGCAATGATTAAATTGATACCTCTTGCAGAGAAAGGAGATGGTGATGCCCAAAGTTTAATTGGGACTATGTATCATGATGGCTTGGGAGTCCCAAAAGATTATAAAAACGCTATGACCTGGTATCAGAAAGCTTCTAATGCCTCAGCTAAACATGGAGGCGATACTTTTGCCCAATATGCAATTGGTAGGATGTACTCTGCTGGAGCAGGTGTTCAAAAAAATGATCAAATAGCGGTATACTGGTATAAAAGAGCAGCCAACAAAGGAGTTGCAGATGCACAGAAGTTCCTTGGGATGTCATATGCTATAGGTAAAGGGTTACCTAAAGATTATGTTTTAGCTTATATGTGGTTAAACCTAGCCGCTTCTCAATCAGATTTACCAGGTCAAAAAGATGACAAGGAACCTAGTGCTTCCGATATAAGAACCGACCTTGAACGAGATATGACACCTGACCAAATAGCAGAAGCTCAGAAGTTAGCAAGAGAATGGAAACCCAAGAAATAATAAAATTACTATGTATAAATTATGTAAGTCTCATTTGTATTATTTTTCTTCGGCATCCATGAGATTCGATTTCTTTTTGTTGTCGTGGTAATAGTAGGTGTTCCCTATCTGCTGGCCCTGCCCTGAATATCCTTTGTTTCCCGTGGTATAATCAAATGGGCCGATGGATTGTGTCGTAGAGCTTTCACCCTGGTTGTCCTGATGATAATACATATTTCCTATCTGTTGACCAGTGGAGTTGTATGGTTTCGTAGTAGTTGGGAATAAGCTGTTGCTATTGCTATTCTTGTTTGTTGTGGTCGTCCCATTGGTATAGTCGAACGGGCCTATGGATTGTGTAGTGGTGCGGTTACCCTGGTTATCGTTATAGTAATACATGTTCCCGATTTTCTGTCCGGTCCCATGATAACCATTTGGCCCATTGACATAGTCCATGTTTCCTACAGATTGCTCAGTGTAATCATCAGCCCAGGCTAATGAGAATACAGCGACCAGTACGAACATCAGAATAGTGGCAATGGAGATTTTCATGGTATCACCTCCCCTTTAGATCAGATCATAATGAGCAAATAATATAGTATACCCTAATTAAAGATTGTCAATGGTTTATATTCTACAGAATTGAGTAAATCGAATTTGTGTTAAGGAATATCTTCATGCAGGTTGTCCTTTTTAATTCTTCGGGAAATAACATCCACTGATACTTCAAAAATTGGTGCTAATATTGTTGCAAGATGTTCTAAGGCATAGTCTAAGTAATTACTTCTGTGAATTCTTTCCCTCACTGCTTTTTTTATCAGTGGTTGAATTTCAGGTAAATTAGCATCGAAATGCTTTTGCAGATGATGTCTAGGAACCAACAATAATCCACCAAAGGCATATCCCTGAAACTCTATTGTGGATCTGTCATTCGGGCTAAGATTCGCTTGGTATCTTTTCCATTCAGATATTGAGGTAATGGGCACCTGTCCTAGGATCTCTTTATGTAGTACGTAATGGCCTAACTCATGAGCAAGTGTGAACCTATATCTATTCGGCCTGTTTGTGTAGATGGATTCGTCCACATAGATTGCTGAAAAATCACCAGTGATGAAGCCGTCAATATCGAAATTCTTAAATAAGCCAGGGATGGTAATGATATCAAGTCTTAAGTCATATTCAATAATTCTTTCGATATCTACCGGTACTTCCGTTATAGATCTCTCTTCCAGAAAATCATCGGCGGCTCTTGCTATTTGATCATAAGATAAATATTCAACCTTCAATAATGACACTAAGATCTCCGAATTAACTTAATAAGTTCATCAAGCTTATCAGGTGGCACACTCTGACCTCGAAGGGTTCTAAAAACTAATGGGAGCTTTTGAACTAATTCATTATTATCCATCATGTCTGGAGGTATTTTACCAGAACATGCTGATGCAAGATCGAAAAAAGTATACCAATCATCACTGTTTTTTTTAAGTTTGAGTAGGTCTGCATATTTTTCAAGATTTTTCTTTGAACTAGGTGGTGGTGCAAGACCACGTTCAATTTTACTAATGTTCCCTGGATCAAGATCATTTTGCATACAGAATTGACGTAGAGTTAATCCAGTCTTCATTCTCATCTTTTTAAAGAATTCTCCAAAACCCACAAAAGTATCCATAGTCCCCCCCACAACCCACAATTAAGTGGTGTTGTATATTTATTACAACACTCATCGACAAAGTCAATAGGAAGCATTATTGGTTTTATAGGCATACAGAGTTCAAGAACTTATCTGGAAATTATAAGTATAGCATAGCCCGTTTTGCACCTCTCGTGTGCAGCGGGCAGATATGGGACCCAGTACAAGCATACCTCCCCTATGGCGGTCTACCCCCGGGGGGTCACTCCCACGCGCGAACAATCCACTGATCAATCACTAGATCGATGATAAAAGGGGCAGTCAGGCTCCAATGAAAAGACTTCAGTTTTCTTTCTGGTGTTACCCATGTGTTACCCATTTGATATTTAGGCTTCCTTAGATTTAAGTAGAATGGCTCTAGGGTTGGTGCGCCCAGCAGGATTCGAACCTGCGACCTTTGGATTCGTAGTCCAACGCTCTATCCATCTGGGCTATGGGCGCACACGGTTATAAACTTTTACGCTTATAGAGGGATTCTCCCAAAGAGTCAATACGGCTTGATGCCAGGGCCCTGAGACCTTCAGCGAAGTCCCACAATTCGTCAGGATAGACGAATTGGATGTACTTCACGTTCACCCGAAGGGCGAGGGACATGGATGTCCCGAGTCACAATCCGTCAGGATAGACGAATTGGATGTACTCCACGTTCGCCCGAAGGGTGAGGGATAGGTATGTCCCCTAGTCACTTCCCCAAAGGGGCGAAAAGGACTTGAATGCCATGATAATCAAAGAGGGGCCGGACAAGGCCCCTCTTGCAGCACACAAAGCGTGATACACTCGTTACTTTGATTTCTCCCAGTTTTCCAATACCCGAAGTTTGACCTCGGCCCTAATCAGCCTGGATTCCCATCTGGTATACTCCGGGTCATCCTTGCTGAACTCGCGCAGCTTCTCGTGGGCCTGGTCTATCTCCGCCTTCGCCTCAGAGGCATCTATGTCTTCGGCCATGTCGGCCGTTTCTGCAAGGATGATCACCCTGTTGGCAATGACCTCGGCAAAACCCCCACCTACTGCGAGGTATATATCCCGGTCTTCGGTCTTGACGATGATCTGGCCGGGCTTTAGCGTGGTGAGGAACGGGGTGTGTCCGATGAGTACGCCGAATTCACCCTGGCTGCCCGGCGCGACTACCTCGGTGGCCTTGCGGCTGAGCACCGCCTTTTCAGGCGTGACCACGTCAAGCTGCATATATTCTTCAGCCATGAATATTCTCCCTTAGTCTGATGCCAGCTTCTTCGCCTTCTCTATTACCTCTTCGATGGGTCCTACCATATAGAAGGCCTGTTCGGGGAGGTCGTCCATCTCGCCGGCAACGATCATCTTGAAGCCACGGATCGTATCCTTCAACTCGACATACTTGCCCGGCATGCCGGTGAACTGCTCGGCAACGCTGAAGGACTGGGACAGGAACCTCTGGAGCTTGCGGGCCCTGGACACGATGAGCTTGTCGTCCTCCGAGAGCTCGTCCATGCCGAGGATCGCGATGATGTCCTGGAGCTCTTTGTACTTCTGGAGGATCTGCTGCACCTGGCGTGCAACGTTGTAGTGCTCCTCGCCCACGATCTTCGGGTCAAGGATTCTCGATGTGGAGTCGAGCGGGTCCACGGCCGGGTAAATACCCAGCTCCACGATCTGCCGTGAAAGAACCGTCGTGGCGTCCAAGTGGCTGAACGTGGTGGCAGGGGCCGGGTCGGTAAGGTCGTCGGCAGGCACGTAAATGGCCTGAACCGAGGTGATGGACCCCTTGGTGGTAGAGGTGATACGCTCCTGGAGCTCGCCCATGTCGGTGCCCAGGGTCGGCTGGTATCCAACGGCTGAGGGCATGCGGCCCAAGAGAGCCGATACCTCCATACCTGCCTGGGTGAACCGGAAGATGTTGTCGATGAAGAGCAGCACGTCCTGGTTCTGCTCGTCACGGAAATATTCGGCAACGGCGAGGCCGGACAGACCCACGCGGGCACGTGCCCCGGGGGGCTCGTTCATCTGGCCGTAGACAAGGGCCGTCTTATCGATAACGCCTGATTCCTTCATTTCGAGCCACAGATCGTTTCCTTCACGGGTGCGCTCACCCACGCCGGCGAACACCGAGTAGCCGCCATGCTTCGAGGCGATGTTGTGGATGAGCTCCATGATGAACACGGTCTTGCCCACGCCGGCGCCTCCGAACAGGCCGATCTTGCCGCCTCTCATGTAGGGGGTCAGAAGGTCGATGACCTTGATACCGGTCACGAATGAATCGATCGATGTGCTCTGCTCGGTGAACTTCGGGGGATCGCGGTGGATGGGATTGCGCTTGTCCGTGTTCACCGGGCCCATCTCGTCAACGGGCTTGCCCACCACGTTCAAGATACGGCCGAGCACTGCGTCTCCAACCGGGATAGAGATGGGCGCTCCGGTGTCTTTGACCGGCATTCCCCTTACCAGGCCGTCTGAAGAGTCCATGCAGATGGTGCGGACGGTCCTGTTGCCCAAGTGCTGGGCAACTTCGAGAACCAGGTTATCTTCCTCTTTGGAGATAAACGGGTTGGTCACGAACAGGGCGTTATATATGTTAGGCAGTTCTCCCTGGGGGAATTCGACGTCCACAACAGCGCCGATGACCTGTGCGATCTTTCCAATGTTCATAAATTCTTTCCTCCCGATTAGGATCCTAAGGTTGTTATCCTTTCAAGGCCTCGGCACCGCCCACCACTTCCATGAGCTCCGTGGTGATGGCGGCCTGCCTGGCCCTGTTGTACTTGATGTCCAGTTTCCCGATCACCTCGCCTGCATTGTTGGATGCGCTCTCCATGGCCGTCATGCGTGCACCGTGTTCCGATGCCGCTGACTCCAGAAGTGCACGGTACATGAATATTTTCATGCTCAAGGGCAGCAGCGTATCGAGCAGGACATCCTCGGAGGGCTCATAGAGGTATTCGACATTGGTCATGTCGTCATCCACTTCCATGGGCTCCACCGGCAGCAGCTTGTCTTCGTGCATGATCTGGGTCATGGCCGATTTGAACTCGTTGAAGATGATGATCAGCTCGTCGTATTCCGCATTGACATACCCCTTGATGAGGTCATCGCAGATCTGTGAAGCCAGATCATAATTGGGTTTGCCGATGGGGTAGCTCTGCCTCTTCTTGATGTCCTTGCGCTTGTAGTAGTCCGCCGACCTCTTCCCCACGAGCACCATGGAGATCTCTTCGTATTTATTTTTGTTCCCCTTGATGAAGGAATCGGCCCGACGGAACAGGTTCTGATTGAACGATCCGCACAATCCCCTGTCCGAAGCGATCACCACGATGACGCACCGCTTGGGCTCCCGTACGCGAAGCAGCGGGTGCATATCCGGGTTTGTCCTGGTCACCAGGGATACGAGCACCTCATTGGTCTTGATGGCGTAAGGGCGGGCAGCGATGATGTCGGTCTGAGCCCTGCGGAGCTTGGCGGCCGCCACCATGCGCATGGCCGAGGTTATCTGCTTCGTCTTTTTGACGGAGTTGATCCTCTTTCGTAAGTCCTTTAGATTCGGCATTTCCTCTCCCTATTATTCCACCACGAAGATCTTCTTGAACTCCGCAATGGCATCTTTGAGAGCCTTTTCCGTTTCGGCCTCGAGCTTACCGGTTTCACGCACCGTCTTTAAGATGTCCGCGTGCTTGCCGTCCATGAACGTTAAGAGCTGCTCCTCAAAGGCCCTGACGGCTGACGGGGGGTATTCGTCGAGATGGCCGTTGGTGCCCACGTAGATAATAACAACCTGCCTCTCAACCGACAACGGCTTGTACTGGGGCTGCTTCAGCAGCTCCATGAGGCGCTCGCCCCGGTTCAGCTGGGCCTGGGTTGCCTTGTCGAGGTCGCTCCCGAACTGGGAGAATGCCGCCAGCTCTCTGTACTGGGCGAGGTCGAGGCGCAGTGTGCCCGCAACCTTCTTCATGGCCTTGATCTGGGCGTTGCCGCCCACGCGCGAGACTGAGATACCCACGTTGATGGCAGGTCTGAACCCCGAGTAGAAGAGGTCGGTGTCCAGGAAGATCTGGCCGTCGGTAATAGAGATGACGTTCGTGGGAATATAGGCTGACACGTCACCGGCCTGGGTCTCGACAATGGGCAGGGCCGTAAGTGACCCGCCGCCCATGGCGTCGCTTAACTTGGCAGCGCGCTCAAGAAGCCTTGAGTGCAGATAGAACACGTCGCCGGGGAATGCCTCGCGTCCCGGGGGTCTCCTGAGCAGGAGTGAAAGCTGCCTGTAGGACTGGGCCTGCTTGGTGAGGTCGTCGTAGATGCACAGGGCATGGCCGCCTTTGTCGCGGTAGAACTCACCGATGGTGCAGCCGGAATAGGGTGCTATGTACTGGAGAGGTGCAGGTTCGGATGCAGTGGCTGCGACAACGACCGTATATTCCATGGCGCCGAACTGCTCCAAGGTTGCCACGACCTGGGCCACGGTAGACTGCTTCTGGCCGATGGCCACGTAGATGCATACGACGCCGTTGCCCTTCTGGTTGATGATGGTGTCGATGGCGAGCGCGGTCTTTCCGGTCTGGCGGTCGCCGATGATGAGCTCGCGCTGGCCGCGTCCGATGGGGGTCATGGCGTCGATGGATTTCAGACCGGTCTGGAGGGGCTCCTTCACCGGCTGCCTCTTGACGATGCCGGGGGCCTTGATGTCGACCGTGCGGTATTCTTCAGCCTCGATGGGGCCCTTGCCGTCAATGGGCTGACCGATGGCGTTGACCACGCGGCCGAGTATACCCTTACCCACGGGGATCTCCACGATCCTCTTGGTGCGCCTTGCCTGGTCGCCTTCCTTGATGCCCACGCTCTCACCGAAGAGCACGCAACCGACGTTGTCCTCTTCCAGGTTGAGCGCCATTCCCATGGTGCCGTGGGGGAACTCGATGAGCTCACTGGACATGACGTTTCTCAGGCCATAGACACGGGCGATACCGTCACCGACCGACAGGATGGTACCGGTCTCGGCGACATCGATCTCCTTCTCGTACCCCTTGATCTGTTCTTTGATAATCTTGCTTATCTCTTCCGCCCTGATCTGCATCTATATCTCCCCTTTTAGACTCTGTTTTAATCTCACAATCTGCGTCCTGACGCTGCCGTCGTATATCATACCCTCCAGCTCGGCGATGAGGCCGCCGATGAGCGTAGGGTCTATTGTGACGTCAAGATCCACTTCCTTCTTCACGATCTGCTTAAGCGTACCGGCGATGCGTTCGAGCTGGGTCTTATCAAGCTCCATAGCACTGGTCACGGTGGCCCTGACCCTTCCCGAGGCCTCGTCGATGGTCTGACGATAGGAATCCAGGATGGAATTCAGGCACACGAACCTGTCCTTGTCGAGGAGGATGCCGAGGAAGTTTTCCGTGTACTTGGTCAGCTTGATCTGCTTGATGAGCTCGCCCATTATCCTTCTCTTGAGGAGGATGTCGTACAGGGGGCTCTCCATGATGTCCCTGAACTCATCACTCCCCTCAAGGATGGTTACTATGGCTTCGAGATCCCCAAGGAACTTTTCCTGCAATCCCTCTTCCTTGCCCAGGTCGTACAGCGCCCTCGCATATCGTTTTGCTACGATGTCGTCTTTCAAGGTTACCTCACTACCTTATTTAAATATTCTTCAAGGATACGCTTCTGGTCATCCGGGGTCATGCTGTTTGTGATCATTCCCGAAGCCATGTCTCCAGCCATTTCCACCACGTGCTCCTTAAGATCTTTCTTGGCCTTGACCACTTCCTGGTCAGCGGTCCACTTGGCCTGCTGGATTATACGCTCCGCCGATACCTTTCCTTCCTCGATGATGCGGGCCTTTTCACTCTCCAGTTCGCCCATAATGGCGCCTTTGATATCCTTGATGTCTTTTTCAACGTTCTTGAGCTTCTGCTGGATATCTGCAAACTGGACCTCGGCATCGGTCTTGGCCTTGTCTGCCTCTTCGATCATCTGGGCGATTTCATCTTTACGGTCTATGAAATATGTTTTTATCTTGTCCGCAAGGAGTTTCCACAACAGCGCCATCAGGATAACAAAATTGACGATGCGCCATACCATTGTCCAGATTGCTTTATGGCCTTCTTCACCACCCCCCTCGGCGGCGAGTGCAAAAGAGAAGGCGACAAACACAAGGGTGATTACAAGGGGCAGAATTTTTCTGATCCGCTCTTTCATGCCACCTTCCTCCCCAAGATCTGCTGGGCTATCGTTGCAGCCATGACACTCAGCTCCGGATCGAGCTCCTTTTTCGCCTGAGTCAACTCAGAGGCCATCTCCTGCTGCATCCGAGTAATGATTTCTTCGGACTTCTTGCGGGAATCTTCGATAATACCATTGGCCTGTTCGGATGCCTCGTTCCGTGCGGCATTTTTTGTGTTCATGGCATCAATCTTGGCATCATAGAGCTTCTTATTGTAATCAGTCAAGATCACCTGGCCGTCTTCGATGATCTTCTTGGCCTGCTGCTGCTGGCCTTCGATCCTCTGCTCTCTCTCTTCCAAGATCTTCAGGATAGGCTTGTAGAGGATCTTGTTGAGGATGAATATAAGAAGAAAGAAATTGATCATCTGGATAATAAGGGTAAAATTAATTTCTATCAAAACCTGCCTCCTTAGACGTTGGTCGCTTCAGAAAGCACCCGTGCCATGAGCCGACCTTCTCCACCTTTGCCCAAGATATCTACTGCCCTTTATCTGCCAAAGCCGACCGGCAGACATACCGAAGATCACTTTTTGGCACTTTTACGATCCCAGCACCGAAGATCTCAACCGTATGGGAATATCATGAACATCAGCTACCCACCCGGCCCCCGTCAACATGCCCTGCACGGCCTTTGACTGAATGGCTGTTCACTCATTCAGATCAATTTTCCCTATCATTTCAAACTCGATGATGTCAAGGATTTTATTGAACCACCCGGACATCTCTCAAGAACCACAACCATTTTGAATGGCCTCAAAATGACACAGAGAAACCTGAAATCATTATACTCCTGTTGATAATCCGATTTGCACCATTTCGAAATCATCCGTTGGCGCGACTTAATATGCATGCATAGAGAAGATTAATCCCATTCTGATTCCAGAATGTATTCAATAAAGCCCTGCCACACAAGCTTTTACTTAAGATATCTTGCACTATGCTTGCAGCAGCGTATCTCTTATGGTATCAAAAAAAATCATGGAGGATTTCCAGGCAGTCTCCCTCAAGGTCGACCAGAAGGACATCTTTTATGTGAACTATGTCGTCCAGGGCTACGACGGCCTGGGTATTGTAAGCACCAAGGACCCTGTTCAGGGTCTTCTCACCATAACTTACTCCGCAGGCGGCAGGGAGGTGATGTTCGATCTCATCCAGGCACTTAAAACAGAAGGGGTTGTGAAGGAGGTTATAGAGCTATGAAAAAAAAGGGGCATCTTTTCCGTGTAGTATTTTTTCTGATGCTGGGTGTCTTTCTCATGGGGATGGGCAGTGCAGGGAATCCCGGCCAAGGTCCTGTCGAGTCCCCCTTTAATGCGAAGATCAAGGACACATCAAACAATGAGGTGAGCATCGCATCGGTAACATTCGACGGCAAGACCACATTCAATGTATACATGGGAAAAGGCCGGGTTGAGATACCTTTTGATACAATCTCCCGCATAGAGATGAAGGAAGGCTCTATCTGCGTATCTCTGAAGGGGTCAGGCAGCATGTGCAATCTCAAGACAAACGGCATCTTGAAGGTATATGGCAAGTTGCCTTACGGGATGTACCAGATATCCATGAAAGATGTGGTGTGGATCGAATTAATAAAGGCCAAACAGTGAACGCACTCGATATCTTCACGATCACCGTCATAATAGCCTTCACCGGACTGGGCGTCTACCACGGCCTGATAAAAGGTGTCTCATCCCTCATATCCATCATCGGGGGGCTCTACCTCGCAAAGAAATTCTCACCGAATATTACTCATTTCTTATCAATTCTGCACGTGGAAGATGTTCGAGGTGTCCTGGGCTTCATTGTGGTCTTTTTTTTCTTCTTTATTATTATAAAGATCTTCATGCATATACTTCAGAAGATCCTGAATGCTTCTGTATTGGCTGCGGTTGACACAGCCATGGGTGGAGCACTTGGTTTTGTGAAGGGGTTTCTCATTGCTCTTTTAGTCATGACCATACTGCAAGTGATATTGCCCCAAAATTCCGCTATCCTCGTGAATTCGAAAGTCCTGCCCTATACGAAAAAGACAGCGGGTCTCATCAAAGGGTTCATTCCTGAACAGATGCAGCCATATATCCAGAAAACCGCACAAAAGGTGACAAAAGAGCTGCAGAAGCAGGAAAAGACAGGGGGTTGACCCTATTCGATATCCGATTCAAGATTCGATAGTATCAAAAAAAGGGCGGGGTAACAACGAATCCCCTCTGTTTCTGATCTGATTATTTCGTATCCGAAGTTTCCTCCAGGACGATGTCCTCCATATCGAGAACATACTCTTCCACGTTTTCATCTGTTTCCACAGGGATTTCGTTCTCTTCCGGCAACGCCCTGATTTCGGTCTTCACCTTGGCCAGCGAACGCTTCCTCTTTCGCTTAAGCATACGCTTTGTCTCTTCATTATTCTGATCTTCACTGCAGGAGGGGCATATGGGCTGAGGCTTGCCCAAGTCATAAAATTTCGTACCGCACTTATAGCATTTATACCGTGTCCCAAGTTCGGCCACTGGTTTCTCCTTTGATTTACTTTTTTGGAAACCTATACTCAGTGGATGCCGGAGAAGTTGTCAAGCAAAATATGTTGCCTGCAGCACTTGATGAAAATTAAGCTTCCATCTCATTGACTTGGCGGAAGGTCTTCATATAGTATTCGCTCGTGTGATGAAAAGACGATTCCTAAGAACCTTACTCATCCTGGCTGTTGCTTACACTATACTTTCCGGCTACCCAGTAGCCCTGAGAGCATCAATGAACAACGACATTGGATCTGCCACAAGAAATACCGTGGGGTTGGTCCTCCCCTTGAGCGGAAAATGGGAATCCGTCAGCCAGAGAATCCTCAGGGCAATCGAGATGGCAGGGGGTGTCTTCACTCCGGGCCCTACGCCGAATGTAGAGTATATAATCAGAGATTACGGGAACAATGAGGACTCCATACCATCCATAATCAAAGACCTTGACGAAAACTACAAGGTAACAGCCATCATCGGCCTGGTAGGGGTTGGAGAACGCACGAGTGAGATCGCTTGCAAGGAACTGCAGACACGGCATATTCCCGCCTTCATCTTTCCCCAGGCCGAGCTCCCCCCCCAAGATGGAACCTACTGTTTCAGAAACTTCATCACCATAGACATTCAGGTAAAGTCGCTCCTGAATGCAGCGCGGTCCATGGGCATCACCAAGTTTGCGGTCATGAGCCCGAATGATCGTTTCGGAAAGACATTCTCCGAAAAGTTTCAGCGTCTGGCCCCTGCATATGGCGTTAATGTCGTGAGAACAACCGTATATTCTCCTCAGAACGTGGACTTCAAACAGCAGGTGGGCTCCCTGTTTTCAGGCACAGGGAAAAAGACCTCTTCCACGGTCAAATCAATTGATTTCGAAGCACTCCTCATCCCCGATACCTCGGCGAACGCCGCCATGGTCGCCTCATATATCAGCTTAATGAAGATCAAGGATATCCGTCTCTTCGGACCCATCTTATGGGACACCCCTGATTTTCTCAAAGCAGGAGGCAGGTATGTGGAGAATGCGATATATTTAAGCGGATACTATCAGGGCAGCATCCTTTCGACTGTACAAGAATTCAACCACACCTTTTCTCATACATTCAAGTATCCCCCTTCGGTATGGGAGGCGAGCGCCTATGATTCTGCCACTATCCTCCAGAAATTTTTTCAGTCGAAGCAGCCATCCCGCGAGGCCTTGCAAGAATACCTCGCAAATCTGAAAAATTACCACGGGGTAAGCGGCATCACGTCCTTCTCCTCAGATGGAACATTAGAGAAATCAATCTATCTCCTCACTATTAAGGATGGCGCCATCTATGAAATCCATCCTTGATTCCATGTGCGATTTGTCTTAAGGTGCTTCAGCGCATGAAAAAGGTACCCTTCATCATTGTATCCATGGTGATCATAGCTATCATCAGCAGTTGTGCCCACGAGGCTGAAAAAAAAATCAAGCCCGCTCAAGAACTCTACGATGAAGCCGCTGCTCTCGCCAAGAAGGGAAAGGTGGAGAAGGCTGCAGATGCCTTTATGCAAGTTCGGACTTATTACCCGGGCCATGAGCTTGCACGAAAATCGATTTTAGAGACCGGAAACCTCTACTATGATCATGAGGACTATGAATTGGCCCTGAAGAACTACGAGGAGTTCAGGCTTCTTTACCCTACGGATTTAGATGCAGGTTATTGCCTCTTTAGGATCGGAATGTGTCATTATAAACAGATGAGCACCTTTGACCGGGATCAGACGGAGACCACGAAGGCCATACAGAGTTTTGAGGGATTCATGAAGAGCTATCCGGATTCCCCCTATGGAAAAGATGCAACTAACGGTCTGAAAGAGGCAAGGACAGTTCTTGCCAAGCACTACCTGTACATCGGCAAATTCTATCTGAAAAAAGGCAACAAAAAGGCGGCATGCAACCGTTTTCAGTCCGTGAAGCAGCAATATGCCGATACAGATCTTGGTGAAGACATCGACATCCTGATATCAAAGGCATGCACCTCCTCGGTGCCCGCCCCGAAGTGATACCTCTCGGCATGATCTGTATTCCTTTGATAATACATAAGCATCTTCAATCTCTTCTTCCCGTGCATAAACAACGACGCTCGTAACCCTGGAGATATACCGTCAATTTTTTGATTATTCCCAAAGGGGCCTTGGCCTGGAATAGGTATAATGGCTTAAATAGGCTCCTGGAGTACAATTGATGGTAATAAACGGTTGTGATGGAGACACAGAGCGTGTCATAAAAACCATCATTTTTTTACTCTTCCGGATTAAATCCCATCCCCATCTTGTATAACTTATTGAAAGATTATGTTATTTATTTCCATGGCATGATTTAAGCAGTAAATATTTCATGCAAAATGAAAATAAAGATCAACATATAAATAAAAGGGAACTCATCAAAACCCTTATTCTGAGCCCGCTCTACTGGAAGCTCAAACTCAAAGACAGGGCCAAACTGATCCGCAAGATGATACCGCGAAAGCCCAATTGATCATGACGGCCTGGCAGCTGCAAGCTTGCGGACATCACCGACGCGCAAGGTAAAACGGATACGGTCGAGATACTCAAGATAGGGAATGGCATACTTTCTTGATGCGCCTATGACGGTCTTCATATCTACAGGAGCCATTGACTGGTTCTTGATGATGAATTCCTTTACGCGCTCTTTGAGCATCTCCTCATTCCGTATGGAAAGGTAAATATCGTCTTTGATCCTGGTTACCTTGCCGTCATGGCTGAGAAAGCCGAGGATTTCAATGACATCTTTGATAGGGATGCGGAGCATTTCGGCAAGCTCGGAGACCTTCGGCGGTTCAAACCCTTGGCGATCGAGGATCTCGGCTATCCTCTCGCCAAGGACCGTACGATCGGCCGCCATGGTCGCACTGAAACCCGGGGCCGTGATGTTGGGCCCCGACTCAACAATTTCGCCTTTCTTAACAAGATCCTGAAGAACTTTATGGAACAGCTTCTGTTCCACGCCCCCCTGCACAGACATCCTTAAATGCTCACGGGATATACCGGGTGATGAAGGATTCGCCATATGATATTCCTGAACGCGGGAAACAATGATCCCTCTGAGCTTGTCATGATATACAGTATGCACAAAAAGTTCATTTACCGTATCGAATTTAATAAGGTCTCCCGATGAAAGAAGGCCTACGATAAGCCTATCCAACCTTAAGGCCGCCTGTGGGAACACCGCCTCAATGACCCTTCGTGAAATGCCGTGCATCCCGGCGTCCTTGGCGATACCGATGATGCGCGTGGCAGGGTCAGGGCCCAGGAGATCGCGGATCACCTCTTCGGAAAACCTGCGGGCAGGATGGGGGTTGAGGACCATACCGCCGCCGATGGTAGCCGAAGGGGAGACGGACCGTATGATAAACCTGTCGCCATAAGAAGCAACAACGCCCTTTTTTACCCTTATCCTTCCAATATCCTGCCCGTCAACTTTATGCAGGCTCACATCCCCCATGACCTCTGCAGTCCCGATATAGAGCCTGATTCCCCCCCTGCCCGGCTTTCGTAATAAGTTGAGCCTTGCATCAAGCAGCTTCGTCGTATCAAAAACCCCTGCCGGAACCACCCATTCACCCCGGGCTATCTCTTCTGTGCCCACACCGTGGAGATTGATTGCCGTGCGCATGCCGGCTAACGCCGCATCAACGTCTTCATCATGGACCTGAATAGTGCGGATCTTGGCAGCCTTGCCGCTCGGTAGGACCTCAACCTCCTGGTCAGGAGAAAAAGTGCCGCGGACAAGGGTTCCCGTCACAACCGTGCCGAATCCTTTGATGGTGAAGACACGGTCCACGGGCAGCACCGGTATCCCGGTCGCCTGCCTCTCTTGCACCAGCTTAACCTGTATAACGAGCTCCGAGGTGAGCGCATCAAGCCCATCGCCCGTAGTGGAGCTCACCGGGATAATGCGGGCATCCTTAAGAAAGGTCCCCTGGATAAAGTCCCGCACATCAGAGGCGGCCAGCTCCAGCAGGTCGCTATCCACGAGATCCTTCTTGGTCAGCGCCACAACTCCCCGCTCGATACCGAGCAATTCACAGATCTGTACGTGCTCCCTTGTCTGGGGCATCACCCCCTCATCGGCGGCAATCACCAGCAGCACCAGATCAATGCCCGAAGCGCCTGAAAGCATGTGCCTGATGAATCGTACATGCCCCGGTACGTCCACCACACCTATACGTTCCCCTGACGGCAAAATCAGCGAGGCAAACCCAAGCTCAATGGTGAGCCCCCGCTCCTTTTCTTCCTTGAGCCGGTCGCAGTCTATGCCCGTGAGCGCCTTGATGAGCGATGTCTTGCCATGGTCCACATGCCCTGCCGTGCCGATGACCACCCTCTTCATGACAGCCAGTATAGCCGCACTTGTTCGGGCTCGTCAATTCGACAAGTAAGGATGGACCCCTCACCCTAACCCTCTCCCCATAGACAGCATGGGGAGAGGGGATAAAAAGCTCATGATTCCTCTCCATTTCGCTTATGATGCTTTTCATTGTGCCCCATAAGCCCCCTCTCCTGCGGGGAGTGACTCGGGACATCCATGTCCCTCACCCTTCGGATGAACGTGAAGTACATCCAATTCGTCTATCCTGACGAATTGTGGGACTTCGGTGAGGGTGTAGTTAGTGCCTTGCCATTGGTTTGCGACAGAGCTTCATTACTATATAAGGATTGCATCAACACATATCCTTCTCAATGAGGCTTCGACGTGCAGACCCTCTCCTCATGGTGTGCGAACTCTCTGCCACGACACTTGTGCCTTTTTTCCATACCCTATATATAAATATCCATGGACAGGAGGCTTTCAGTCATCATTGCAATTTGTCTCATAGAGGCGGGATTCAGGCTATTGTCGGCCTACCTGTCAATAGACGGTCTCCTCTACACCCTTGCAGCACGACTCTTTGAGACGGCCTTTATCTTTATCTTCGCATTCAGACTCTGCGGCATTCTTACCGCGTCCCTAAAAAAAGAACTTGCCATCGGGCTTGTTTCTGCTGCTGTTTTCGGCGCGGTCGTACTGGCCATTGATCTGGCATCAAGATTTTTCATGGGAAAAGGGCTCGTGGGCATTCTCCTTACGAAACAGCACATCGATCAATGGTTTGAATTTTTCATCACGGGTTGCCTTATAGGTCCCTTTGTGGAGGAGCTCTTTTTTAGGGGGATGATCTACACATGGCTCAGACAGCGCCTCTCTGCAGCACTCTGTATTATTCTGACATCCCTGCTCTTTGCCTCCATGCACGGACATATCTCCATGATCCAGCTCACAGGAGGCATCATCTTCGCCTCGATCTACGAGTGGAGAAAGACAATCTGGGCCCCATTTATCGTGCATGCGCTCGCGAACATAGGCATCTGGGTTATTCCGCACATTTACCTGTTTATGTGAAGCTCTATTTTTTGTAGGATTTTTTCATCATCGACCGATGATGTCGGCTATCCGCCTCAGCCACAGCCTCCGCCGCCGCCTCCGCTCCCCGACCCGCCGTGGCCGCCTGATGCGCTCGTGTGATCATAACCGTTCTTTGCAAGCTCGTCGAGGGTATTTCCAAGGTGATCCTGCGCTTCCTCCACACTGCAGAGGGTGCGTTCTCCCATCCCGACCAGGTTAAAATGAAGGTTTACCGTGTTTATCACCTCAAGTACTTCAGCATCTTGAGCAAATACGGCAGGATCCTGGTCGAAATTGATGGAGGCTCCTACAAGAGCTTCCCTCACCTCGGGGCTTATTGTTATGCCGTTCCCAATAATATTATCTTCATCAAGGGTGATGAGGAGCCGGGTGATGTTGGTCACTGTCGGGTCCGTCTCATTCTGCGCCCCTGCTACAAGATCCACCGGGGTCATGGCGGACTTCGCAGTGGCAGTCCCTAAAACGATGCCTCCGATGGAGAAGGTTACCTTTTCTCCCTGCCTGTAGGAAAAAACACCCTGAGAATCCGTCTCGCCGCTCATGGTCTCTGTCTTGAAGGTGAGACCTTCAACGGTACAATCCATGAAGGTCCCGTGCCATATACCTGAACCGCCCGAACCACAACCAATCAATGTAAGTGATACGAAAAAGAGACCGAAACCGATACGGCGCACCTTCCTCAAAGCATCTTTCACATCCTGATGCCGCATGCAGGCAACCTCCCGACAATTGTTTATCCCGTAGTCGTTCCATGGAGCGCATACACCGCAACCATAGAACCCACAATCACATAACCCCCTATATCAGATTTCCTGATAGCTGGCTATGTCCTGATGAAGAAATCGGCTTTAAGCCGCACGCAGACGCTAAGAATGCCATCTTATCCTTAAGGCGTATCCTTAAGCATAAGGATGCAACCAGGCATAAGAGTACTGGCTTGACAATTCCTGCGTCCCAAACTATATCTTCTTTCCGAAATCCCCAGGGTATCCATGGGTCATGCTTCTGATACATGGCTGAGTATAAAGTAATTCATATGGAATCCTGGGGAAAATCTTGTGTAACACGTGTCTATAGAGGAGGAATGAAAATGAAGACAAATCGAGGCATCATTTATATCTTTATCTTCGCGATAGTTCTGGTACTGCTTACGGCATGCACATCATCCAGGACAGGCGGGGCCATACAGGACAAGGGGAAACAAATCGAGATTACAACAAAAGACCATTCCGTAAAGGCCCTCAAAATGGCATCTTTGGAAGACACCTTCGTTCTCTTTACCGCCAATCCGGTCTTCTACCCTGATTCTTTAAAATACCTCGATGGCCGCATCATCGTCATGCCGAAGAAAGACGCCGATCAGCTGAAGGCACAATATGGCAATTTCGTAGATGCACAGAATAAAGGTCATAACATTGCAAAAAAGAGCATCCGGTATTACAGCCTCATTGCCGTAGATGGAACTGCGCAAAAACAGATCAAGAAGCTTATTGATTTGAACTCTCATAGACAATTCCCCCTGATAAAGCTTTCCATGACCGAACTCCAGGTAACAGAACTCCTTTACCAGAAATCGAAGGTGTTTCTCACCGGGGATATTGGAAAAAATTACCTTGTAAGCAAGGTCGAGATACTCGAAGATAATTATCCCCTGTAGGGATCTTAAGTCTTTGCGGTTCTTTTTTTGGTTCATCACCGTAAAGCATACTCGGATCACTGAGGAGCACGAGAGAGGAATATTTCACCACGAAGAGTACGAGGGACACGAAGGATGAAATTCTTTTGAACTCTCGACCGGGGTCATTGGCTGTGCCATCGAGGTACATCGAAACAGGGTGGTTTCGATCTCATGGTACCAGATATATATAATACGTTGCTCGCTGGGTTGTTATTGTATCTGCAAGCCGCCCCTTGAAAACCTTCGGGTCGATCCACTTTGTCGTTATCAGTGCATATGGGTCGATTTTTCCTCTTTTGGTCAGGCTATTATAGAAAAAATTGGGCAGCAGCTGAATTTTTTTGTTTATGGCCCATCTTATGTCATAGGCGATGGTATTATCTCGACGATCTTTCAGAGTCGTACAAAATTCCCTTGACATGAGTTCAGGGTTTTCCCGTACGTGCATGAACAACCGGGCATCATCCGGTCCCATGCGCTGTAATATCATCGGGAGTAGGAATACGATGGAAAGACAAACCCCGGCAATGGCCATGATGTGGGCGTTCTTTGTCTTTCTCGTCACCGATTCATAGAGAAGCGCCACACCGACAATTGCGAGAGGGATCGCCCCCAGGATTGCAGGAACCCTGTGCGCTGAAAAATAGACAAGGGATGCTGCCGCACCGACCAACAGAACGCCCGCTATGGTATAGGAAACGCCATATATGAGCCTCCATGGCCATCCGCTGGCTTCCCGGAGTCGGTATATCACGATCGTCGAGACGATAGAGCCCGGAACAACCGCAGGCAGGATGTATCGCATTCTTTTCTCAGGAAACACGGAAAGAGAGACGAGAATGAGGATGAACCAGTAGACAAACAGTTTCTCCTCGGGTTTCCAATCCTTTTCAATAAAAGGTGCAACCAGTCCGCAGAGAAGCAAGGGCAGCCATATGCCCATTATCTTGTACATATGAGTGACATAAAACCATATAGGTTGGATGTTCCTTGTAAACCAAGCATCAGACTCTCTCAAGGCCACAGCCTTTGCCACATGGGGGGTGTTCAGGTAGACATATGCAGGCCACAATGTACAGAGGAGCACACAGAGTATGAAACCCCATAAGAGGCCCCATTTGTTCTCACGAAGATCCTTTGTCCCGCAGGCAATAACATAGCTTATCATAAAGGTTAAGAGCATGCCCCAGTAGGCCACCGGGCCCTTGCTGTAAAAGGATATAACCATGAAGAGCGAAAAAAGCAGGAAGAAGAGGTTCTTCCCCTCTTTGCGCATGAAGGCCTCAAGCAAGGCCCATATCGCCCCGGCCATGGATGCATGGGCGTAGATGTCCCATTCGTTTTGTCGTGCCGTTACCATGAACAGATAACTCGTGGCGAGTACGAGCAGCGTTGTCGCGGCAACCCCCCTGTCCCGTGAAACCCGCAGGGCGATAAGATAGGTGAAAAGGGCAAGCAGGAGGGCGCATATCCCTGCAGGAATCCTGTTGACGATGAGGTTGGCATCGGTTCCCTCCCACTTCATGGCGAGGGCCGTGATCCATGTGGGCAGCGGCGGCTTCGCTATCCTGAGATTCCCCTCCAAGGTCGGGAGAAGCCAAGAGCCGTTCATCAGGATTTCCCTTGCGGTTATGAAGTTTCTCGACTCCATTTGATCGACGGGCAAACGGTCGCAGTAAAGGAAAACACTTATGAAAAGGACGATCGGAATGAATAATACTTCCATTTTCAGAAAATGCATAAGCTGCCCTTTTTCGAAGGAGGTGTGGTCAAAGCAGATAAATCGTTCTTCCTCCATGCGGAAAAATCAAACTCTTTATCATCCGATTTCTGTCGTTGGGGGCTTCTCTTAACCATAGAATACTATGCAATCATTATTGAGTCTATCAATGGCTTACCTCATACAGCATCACAAATCCAGGATTTTCTTACAACCTGTCCGAACCCGTACTCGAATATCCGCCATGGGTCTGCCATCGTGTCCATTCATCCTTATCAATATGCACTTTTCACATACTGAGATTGAATATCCGGATGTACTTTCAAATTGAAAAAGCGGGAACACATTGTTATTGTTTGAAACATATCGTAGAGTATGTTTCGTTTTTCATGCGGGATCCAACGGGGGACGGCCACACAGGCACCGGATTTTTAAAATAGCTATCGGAGAAAAAATCTTGATGGAAGTACATCACATAACCTTGAGCATCGTCATTCCTTTTTATAATGAAGAGGAGTCCATCCGGGGGGTGTGTGATGAAGTCCGGCAAGCCCTTTCGGGCATACATGACCTCACATGGGAGCTTGTCATGGTGGATGACGGGTCCACAGACCTCACACCGCAGATCATGGACGAACTCGCAGGAAAATTCGTAAATTTCCGCTCCCTGCACCTTTCACCCAACAGCGGGCAATCGGCGGCACTGGAGGCTGGGTTCGGGTCAGCCAAAGGAGAATTCATCGCCACGCTGGACGGCGATGGGCAAAATGATCCCCATGATATCCCGGGCCTGCTCAAGGAAATGAAAAAAAACGGTCTAGACATGCTCTGCGGAATCAGGCAGAGACGGGCCGATAATCTGATCCGTCGCGTGTCCAGCCGCATTGCGAACCGCATACGTTCTGCCGTGCTGAAGGATAACGTTACGGATATAGGGTGTTCGATGCGGATTTTCCGGCGTGCCTGCACAAAACGTATCAGGTTCTTCAGGAACGCCCACCGTTTCTTCCCTGCCCTCTTCATCATGGCCGGATACACTGTGGCAGAAATTCCGGTTAACCACCGCCCGAGAGAGCATGGGACAAGCAAATACGGTGGTGGGATCAACAGCAGGCTTTTGCCGGGCATTATAGATCTGGCCGGCGTCTATTGGCTCAGAAAGCGCTCCCTCAGGTATACCATCATGGAAAAGACATGAGCAGTAGATTTGATAAGAACATGATCGGTGACATCGCACGCCTTTTTTTCGTAATGGCCTTTTTCTCAGCCATGGCCCTCCTCCTGAAGAGTGATGACCTGCGACACCTCCTTTTCGATATAAATACCATAAGGGCCTCCCTGCAAGGAGGGCGGCAATCATCCGGGCATCTTCTTTCCGCGCTCGTCTTCACCCTTGCTGGCGGCGGACTCATTGCACTTGGGCTCCCCCGGCTCTGGGCAAGCACAGTGGCAGGGGTCATCTACGGGGCATTCGTGGGCACGTTTCTTTCCCTGCTTGCCTCGTTACTCGGCGCTTCGGTCCTGTACCTTGCAGGAAGATCCCTCCTCGCTTCAGTGGTGGAACGGCGCCTTGGGGATAAACTGAAGGTGTGGCAAGGACGCTTTCAAGAGAATGCCTTCTGGTGGGTGATTTATGGAAGGCTCTTCCCCTTTTCCAACTCCACTTTGATGAGCCTGCTCTGCGGGAGCTGCCGGGTGCCTTTCTCCCCTTTCATGATCGGGTCGCTCATCGGCTTCGTGCCGCTTGCCGTAGTCTTTGCCACCTATGGAAGCGGCGGGGTAAAGGGCAACGTGTGGCAGATCGCGTTTGCCACGGCACTGCTGCTTCTCTCTATCCTGTCCCGGCGCCTCATGAACAAATGGTTTCCTTCACATGCCGTGGCCGGAACCGAACGGATGAATGCGCACGCCATGAGGCGTGTTGACCATGATCGGTAGAACGATTCAGAATCGGTTGTCACTGAAGATCTTGCGTGGGAGACCGGATAAACCTTCGGACGATCTCTAGAGAAACTTTGGTGCCGGAGGGGGACTCGAACCCCCACAAGCGCAAGGCCCTTCGGATTTTGAGACCTCTATCTGGTTAATTTACATACCTGGAAAGGCGTAGCAGTAAAGAATTTCAAAGAGTTATCCAAAGCGGTCAGTTGGCAGAAGTTGGGTGGAATTGGAACAGGTTTAGACGTCGCGGGCACAAAATAAGCACACTCCTTTCTCCATAACTCTGACTTTGTTAGCGACATAAACAGAGTAAAGAGAACCATTGCTTGTTAATGGGCTGATGTGATAATACCGATTAATCATATCAGTTAGTGAAGTGATTATAAGATGAAATCACATCAGTACATATGGCAAAGGCCAAACTGGACTCACTTCACATGGAGGAGCGATGAGGTTCTCGACCTCCTAGGTAAGAGCCGTTTGCTCCAGGGAAGGCTCCTCGGCAAGGTAGTCGACCAGGGTCTTACACTCGATCCACAGGCTCATGCCGAAGTCCTTGCCGAAGAAACAATGAAGACATCCGCCATTGAGGGAGAGAAACTCGATACTCGTTCTGTACGATCATCCGTAGCACGGAAGTTAGGTTTACCTTCTGCGGGCCTTCCCATAGATCGGTACGTGGATGGTCTGGTTGCCGTACTTTTGGATGCAACGCAGAATCATAATCTACCTCTTAATGTTGAGCGACTGTGTGGGTGGCAGGCTGAACTATTCCCTACTGGATATTCGGGTATGCATAAGATCCAGGTGGGTGTCTGGAGAGGGGATGAACCCATGCAGGTAGTCTCTGGACCTCTTGGTAAGGAAAAGATCCACTTTGAAGCACCACCATCCAATAAGATCGATGATGAGATTGCTCTCTTCCTCTCCTGGTGGAATACCAGCAAGAGTAAAATGGAAGGACTGATAAGAGCTTCAATAGCGCATTTCTGGTTTGTCACTATTCATCCCTTTGAGGACGGAAATGGTCGCATTGCCCGGGCTCTTACCGACATGGCTCTGGCCCAGGATGATGGACAGAAGTACCATTACTACAGCCTCTCATCTCAGATCATGGAGGATCGGAGTGCTTATTATGAAATCCTTGAAAAGTGCCAGAAGGGCGGCAGCGATATCACTGATTGGATCGTTTGGTTCCTTGGATGTTTTTCTAGGGCTATTGAACGCTCCGAAATCATCTTGTCAGGGGTTTTTACGAAGGCTGTTTTCTGGCGTACCCACGCACAGGCACCCCTGAACGAGCGGCAACGTAAGGTTATTAATAAGCTCTTCGATGTTGGCCGTGATGCATTCGAAGGTGGACTCACAACAAGAAAGTATTCAGCCATGACCGGTGTAAGCAAGATCACAGCATTTCGTGAGCTGAATAGACTTCTAGAACTTGGTTTAATAAAGCAGAATCCCGGTAAAGGTAGGAGTGTTAGTTACGATTTGATCTGGCCTCACACACCGTAAACTAAGATTCGATTCCCATTGAGACATAGAAAGCAATGTGAAGCAGTCTCCTACTCATCATTTATACTTTATCCCAATGTGTAAATTTTGTTTTGAGCCGCTCTATAGTGTGCCGCCTTTTGGGTGTAGTCGGCTGACAGACGGTATTCTGGTTTCCAAAGAGGCCCACTTCGGTTCATCCGTTCGACTCGAATGGTTAGAATCGTTATTCATCAGTTTACTTATCAGTGCTGTACCATTTGATTTCGTCTGTGGTTATAGACTCTGAAGAAGTAAAATAAATTTGTATGTATTTTATATTGGGGTCGAATTCCAGTCTAACGTAGTATTGCAAACGGTCTTTCTTTCTTGCAGCCATGCCTTATCTTGGTTATATTTTATAAATATCAATCTATATGAGGAGGGCACATGGCAAAGAATAAGGTGGCTACTGTTATTCTCGTTATTGGGCTTTTCATCGGTGGTGCTGTGATCGGCTTTGCTGCAAATGGTATGGAACAGCCGCATATGAGAGCTGCCCTTGAAAGTCTGAAAGATGCCAGGAAACAATTGGAGCAAGCAGAGCATAACAAAGGCGGTCATCGGGAAAAGGCTATTAAACTCGTAGATAAGGCTGTTGAACAAGTTATAAAGGGGATAGAAGCCGGCGAAAGAGGCGAGAAATATTAATAACAAAAAGGGCTGTATGCCGGATTTTTGTCGATGGCATACAGCCCTAATGATTTTCCTCTATTTCTATTAATTATTAAGGATAGTGTGCATGAAAATTTGTATTGTGATCCTTATCCCTGTGCTCCTATATTGCTCTACACCAGCATACGCCGATGGTATATTTCTTGAGGGTGGCCAGGGTTTCCATTACTCCACAGATTCCCAGGTCATATTTCTCAGCTATCACATAGACTCGCCTCCACTATTGGGTCTTAATAGTTACTATAATGCGGCACTCGGTTCCTGGAATGGATCGAATCACAACGATGCAATTTCTCTTACCAAAGGTTTATGGATGAACCTTTCAGGGAAATCGTATATCTCTTTTGAGCCGGGCGGTGCTTACCTTAGAAGCACCACTGAAAACCTGGGCACACGTCTTCAGTTTGCATTCCGATCTGCACTTGGCATAAGGACAGAAAAATATGACCTCTCGGTTGGTTATAGACATTTCTCTAATGGGAAAGGAATTTTTCATTGGACAGACACAGCGAATTACGGTGAAAATTTCATTACATTCCAGATAGGCTATCTTTTATGATTCAAGAGACTGAGGATTCTTTCGATTTCATCGCGGTTTTGAGAAGGCTGGAAACTGAAGATCTTGAGTGAGGGTGTCGAAAAAGGTCGGCTATTTCTTGTACGGGGTTGCATAAGGATCTTTCATTCTCCCATTTCAGAAAGGGAAGGAAGCCATGGCTAAGTACAAGCCTTACACGTATGCGCAGGACATGCTGATACCGGTATCGCTAAAGGAACAGCTTATGCCCGGGACCCTGGAATTCGCGATCCACACGCTCGTAGATGAGCGTATGGACGTGAGCATATTCGATGAGAAGTATTGCAACGACGAGACAGGACGGCGGGCATACGATCCCCATATTCTGCTGAAGGTGGTACTGCTAGGGTATTCACGGGGACTGATCTCGTCGAGGAAGATCGAGCAGGCATGCAAGGAGAACGTGGTCTTTATGGCACTTTCGTGCGGGCAGTATCCTGACCACATCACGATAGCCCCGTTTGTTGCCTCCATGAAGGATGAGATCCTACCACTGTTTCGTGATGTGCTGCTGGTCTGTGAGGAGATGAATCTGCTCGGGGGGACCTTCTTTGCATTGGACGGCTGCAAGCTTCCCGGTAATGCATCCATGAGATGGAGCGGTAAGGTCGATGATCTGAAGAGGAAGAAGGAGAAGATCGAGAGTGAGGAAGGTCGTAAGATCTACCCCCAACGTATGGCAATCGTAGAGCCGGTATTCGGCAATATCCGCACCAACAAAGGGTTGGACCGGTTTACTCTGAGGGGAAAGATCAAGGTCAATATTCAATGGCTCTTGTATTGTATGGTCCACAATATAGAGAAGATCGCAAACTATGGCTTTGCATGAAATAAAAAAAGGGGTGATTCTTCAACAAAGGTTCATTGCCATGAGTGTATGACCTGAAGAAAGCAAAAATCCAAAAAAAGGCAATGATGGTTTAAATAAATACCAGTTAGATGGAAATTATCTTCTGTCCAAAATGGTTTTTCGACTGCCTCACATGCAATCTATACTCTGGAGTATTCCCATATCAAATTCCATGGCACGATATATTTATGATTCATTCTGTTCATGTTTCATAAGCATTGGAAGAACGGGTTGCCTTATGCTCGAGAAATCCCTTTCCTGAGTGACCTTATAACAACCCGTGCACCAAATAGATCAGACCGATCAGTCCCAAAGCGCCGGCACCATACCACAGCCATTTCCTTCTGGTCAGAACGGAGATCGCCGAGAGAGCAATGGCAATCTGAAAGGCGGTGACCCCTTTGGCCAGCATGTTGTGCGCCATCAGATGCAGGGAAGAGGCCTTCTCCTTCTCGCGCGCCATTTCCTCGATCTGTTGCTGTTCCTGCTTATAGGCCGCAACCTTTTCCTGGTCTTTGGCAGATGCCTGTCTACCGAGGGCCTGCAGCGTTTCGATTCGACTTTCAAGCACCACGGATTTGACGCCCTTCGCCTGATAATACGCCCATTGATCCGAGGCCTGAATCTGCTCGATCAAGGCTTCATTGGAATGGTGGCCCGCCAGGAGCGAAGACACGGCGGCAAGTACGGCGAGAATGGCCGTGCTGAGAGCCACCCAAAGCACCCACTGTTCCCTCGCCTCCCGCGCTTCCTCTTGGATCGCTTCATGCAATTTTTCGGTCGGATCTTCGATCTCTTCCGGCATGACATTTCCCTCGATTCGATATTATCCCATCATGTCATAAAAAGGTGACGGACTCAATCTTCAGAACGCCTATAGCGTGAATCACACCGACGATTATTCACCCGTTAACCCATCCGGCACATGGCGATTGATGGATATGCTCCACTGATAGGTAGAACTGATTGGGCAATCCGAGAGATGCTCTGGGCCGGTAAAATTCCTTGTATCAGGGACGGGCGGCGTGTGCTCCTCGATGTAAACGACATGGATTCATGGAAGGAAAGCAATGTGCGGACCGGTTTCTTTGAGTATGATGAGTATGTAAAAGTCCGGGATGCCCTGCCATCTTCTCTCAAGCCGCTCTTGATTGCAGCATATTACACCGGCATCAGGCGAGGAGAGCTGCTTGGCCTACAATGGCATCAGGTTGATATCTGGGCTCATCGAATAGTTCTTGAGAAGGGATCGACAAAAAATGGTGAGGCCCGGTTGGTTTATATGTATGGCGAGCTCTTCGATGCTATCCTTGCTCAGAAGAAGATTCGTGATACTAACTTTTCTGAATGCCAAAATGTATTTTTCGATCATCACACGGGAATGCCTATGAGTAAAGACTTCCGGCCTACCTGGGAGAAAGCCCTTGCATCGGTAAATCTAGCTGGTCGGTTGTTCCATGATCTGAGACGGACAGCAGTGAGGAATATGGTCCGGTCCGGAGTGTCTGAAGTTGTTGCAATGCGTGTATCAGGGCATAAAACAAGAAATGTATCTGGTGCCGGAGGGGGGACTCGAACCCCCACAGGCGCAAGGCCCTTCGGATTTTGAGTCCGACGCGTCTACCAGTTCCACCACTCCGGCACTTGTTTCGGTGTATTATCAAAGCTCTCCACGCTTTGCAAGTAAAGAACCCTTCCCCGGAACCGTGAGCCCCGTATTTGTGTGTGCATGCCCAGCTCTGCAGCACATGCATTGACCACATGCCTTTGCTGGGGCAGACCACAGACTATTCTCTCTCACGCAGGTACAGAATTCAGTATCACCTTAAATATTATGTTATGAAACATATGATACAGTAATAGATAAATCAGCCCGGATGCACCGTCCGCACATCATCAATTTATTCTTGCTATATTCCTTCGAGGTAGTGTATTTTTTGATAATGAATCGTGCAATGATGGAACATTGTCTATGCATCACTGCAACAAGAAGATGTATGGCATTGCCATGCCGTGTGTGTGTTCATCGTAAGACCGTTGTGGTATAAATTCAACAAAGCTCACGATGTGCATGGTATAATATATTGTTATTATTAGCTCTTTGGATGGCATATATATTGCTAAACTTCACACTGTTTATAGCGGGGAGCGTTTTGTACAGGCACATGATATCCGGATCTCGACAAAGTAAAATAGGCGCTTTCGGGTTTTTCTCTGTGCACCCATGGATAAAGGCCATAAAAATCATTGTTTTCTTTGTTGACAAAAGAGACAAGGCCCCTATAATAGTGGCTGTGGCTTGGTGATGTTTTGTAAGTGAAAGGGTTTTACGAGTCCCAAAAAAATAAAAAAGATTAAGTAGAGGAGGAAGATATGGCTAAGAGGTTTCTAGTATTAATCGCATTGCTTATGCTTGGTTTCTTTATAGCCGGCTGTGCGGAGGGAGACAAGAGCTCATCGGTGACAAACCCCAACCCGAACGTTTTCTCACCAACGGGCTCTATCTCAGGGACGGTTTATGATTTCTGTGCAAGCCTGCCCGTTAAGGGCGCAACAGTGTCTGTCGCATACAGCGGCGGTGTCCACAAGGTAGTAACCGGTGCGGATGGATCGTTCTCTTTTAGTGGTGTCCCTGCCAACGGAGAAGACTACTCCATGGATAGCTCGTCGGGCTATAATGTAACCTGCGACCTCACCACGGTTACCGGCAACCCCTACGGTTATGCCACCGTCATGCCCGCTTACGTCTACTACAGCGACCTCGGAGACGGCTACAACGGAACCGACGAAGACTCTAAATTCACCGAGAGCGGCAGCGGTGCAAGCACGCCGGTCAATAACCTTGCAAGCTCCATTGTCTTTGACGTTGCAAAGCCGACCGCCACGATCGACGTGACCGTGACCGACAATACCGCAATCGATGTAACAGGCACCGGCACTACCGGTACCGGCACGCCCATTGCTGCTGATACGAATGGGGTCCTCCTCTTTAAGAGGCTCCTGCTCAATTCGAATGGCAGCCTATACTTCGATACGTTCATGGGATACGCCACGGCGGGCGCAACAACCGGTTCCTATACCTTCACCAATGTCGTTCCGATCGATCAAGGTCTCGTTATAAATTCCGGATACTTCGGCGAATTCTACTACGTACAGGTCATCAAGACGGGCTATGATGTTTCTTACAATGGTTCTGAGGAGAGTACGGGAAATTGCATCGGGTTAAAACTTGCATGCCAGCCCGGCTGCAACGAGACCGTTTCTGCCGCCTTTACCGTTGACTTTGCCCCGAACAAGGATACAACACCCCCGGTCATCACCTCGGTCGTTGTGCCCGGCGGACCGGCAGCAGCCAGCCCGGTGCCCGGCGGCGGAGTCGTCTACGGTGATGTAATCACCCCGACGGCAACAACCGTAACGCCATTCGCAAACTTCGTGCTCAACTTCAACGAAGCCATGAATCAATCCTTTACCGTGAAGGGCGGCATCAGGATTTACGATGCGTTCACCGTGGTGCTTACTTCAGCCGGCACGGGTGGTAAGAGTGCAAACGTTTCCGGTGTCGACATCATCGACCGCTCATCGGTTGTAAGTAACTCCGAACTCGGCACTGACTTCGCATGTACATGGAACACTGGCGGGACTGCCCTCACCCTTACCCCGGCATTGGTGGCAGCCAGCTATGGCGACACAGCCAAGTCACTTTCGGGAACTACTTCCGGTTGGGGCACCGGCGTGACGATTACCGGGTATGTGAGCGGCGCATGGGAGATCAGGCTCAGTTCAGGCGCTTCGGACCTCCTGTTCGATCTCGCCTTGAACTTGTGGAACCCCGACTCCGGTGCTAATCCGGCAATCGTTTACTGGCAGAATGGTTATGTCTTCACCTCAAACTTCAGCCAGCTCGGTGGGTTCGGGTCCTCCGAACACTGGTTCTTGTGGGTAGGACAAGGGAACGTTAAATCGACATACCCCAGCCAAAACGAGTAAAACGTACTATCGAGATAATCCGACTACCAAGGGGGTGCCTCAGGGCACCCCCTCTTTTTTTGTCGACCACTGTTCTTGTCTCTCCCCTCACCCACGCCGGGCAAACCCTTGGCAGGGCAAATCCGGATTACCTGCCGTTATGAGATCATCCCTGTCCCTTGTGATACGAGGTGCATTCCAAATTCTGTGAGTAACCGTAGGTTTCTCAGGAGCGCAGCGAAGGATCTGTTTACGATACCCCGTCACTTTGTTCAGGACCTTGGATCGGGGTGAGGGTACAGGGTTGATTGATGCAACCTGGTATGACTGCTCTTGGAGGAGAGCCTTTAAAAAGCGGCACATTCCGGATGTTGCGGCTGAAGCCGCTCCTCCACGGTGCCGATTTCATGAAAGAGAGATCTGAACCGGAAGCGGATTCACTTACCTTTGGGGCGCTTCTCACCTGGAGGGGATCCCATTCGAATTCATGAATGTAAATGCTTTTTACGTTTCAGAACCGCACGCGGCTGTTCCGGAAGATTACAAAGGCAAGAACGGCAAGGACAGAGGCCAGCGCTATGGCCCCGGTGTGATCGTCTTTACCCCGGGCTCTCTGGACAAAGCAGGTGTCTTCACGGATCTTGGAGAGATCGTTCCCGCCCTTGCCGCTTTCATCCTGGGTCTGGTCGGTCACCTTGAACCGGCCGAGGACCTGGGTGGAGAAGGTTACATACCCGCCTGAGGCTTTTGCATCTTCAACTCTCACCCAGGTATTGTTGTTCTCATCGTACCGCAAAACAGAGGGCTGAGAGACTTTATAGGGGACAGACACCGTTGCAGGCTCATCGAGGACCAGGCCGTAGGGGAGGATATCGAAGAAGAAAGCCTGCTCACCCTGGGCAAGCTGTGTCGAGCCTGAAAACAGCCCGTCACCGCCCCATCCGATGGCGATGGGTGCGGCAACGAGGGTCGCGCTCACGGGCATATCGATGGCCACACCGAAAACCTCATCCTCAAGGAGGAGGGTATTTGCGGGGATGTAGGTCTGAAGCCGGTATATCTGCTCGGCCACGGAGAGCCGCAGCACATGGACAACATCGCCCATATCGTCAAAGACCATATATGAGTAGCAGCCGGGGGTATCCACCGTGATCGTGTCACCATTGATGTCGGGGCAGTTTGCGTCAAGCGGGTAAAAGAAGAATATTCCGTCAGGGTAGACTAACGTAAGGTCAAAGGGCGTAAGGGCCTGGAAGATCACATCGCGCACCGGATATTTCTCGGTAAGATCACCCGCACCCTGTGCCTTATCCAGAGAGAACCCCTTCATATCCGCGGCAATCGTGCCTTGGGATACCTGCCTCGCCGGCACCAGAGAAGAGCTGCCGGAACTCGACAGAGAATAGAGCGGATCATTCGGACCAAGGCCCAGTATATCTTTTATGAGCTTCCCTATCTGGTCAACCGCGCCCCCGAGGAGGTACTCACTGCCAGTGCCGGTACTCGAGCCGCTTGTTGCGCTGCCGAGAGTGCTGCTTGCGGAACCCGTATTTGTGTTATTGCCCGTACTACTGAGAGTGCTGGTGCCTGTATCCGTGGTGCTTCCGGTGCCGGAGTTTGTGCCCGTTCCGCTGCCGGTGCCACTCGTATTACTCTTTGTCGATGCGGCTGCAGGGATGGTTACTCTGACCTGCTGGGAAAAACCGCTCTGGTTGCCACTGATATCCCGGGCAGTAACGGCGAAATAATAGGTCTTGCCGGCTTGCAGCCCGGTTATGTCGATGCTCGGGGTTGTACCCACACCGACAAGATGATCGTAGTTGGAAGGAGATGTCCCGTAGTATACCCAGTACCCCGCGATGTCGCTCTCAGGGTTCTTGTTCCAGGTGACCCGTGCGGTTACGGCAAAAACAAAGGACGGAATAAATATAAGGATAAGGATCAGCAGCCCTAATTTAACCCCAGTAGAACCCAACATTTCACTCCATGATGGAATTGCAATTTTATCCCTTTCTGCGACATGTGCTCATGAATGTCAAGGATGAAAAATCAATGCCCCGAGTAAAAAGAAGCCTTTTAACTATCGATTATAATTTATAGATAGGCCGTGCGGGTACAAGGCCCGCCCCTTACTGATCACTGGTCACTGATCACTCATATTTTTATTCCGCCGGCGGATATCCCGTGATCTGAGCGATCTTCCTGTTCACCGGCTCCAGCACCGTGTAAAGCCTCTTATACACATCGTTGTACATATCATCGTAGATCTTCCTGCTCTGCTCCTTGGGCTCGAAGGTCCTGCCCTTTCTCACCATGGACTTAACGGCATCCTCGAATGTCTTATGCATCCCGGTAGCAACGGCAGTGTCAATGGCGGCACCGAGGGCGGAGATCTCTGAAGTCTCCATACGTGAGACACTCAAACCGAACATATCGGCAGCGATCTGAACGGCCGAGTCGCTTTTGGAGCCGCCGCCGCCCACACGGATCTCTTTGAACTTCACACCAATCCTGGCCTGGACCACCTCTGAGAGCCTGCGAAGCTCAAAGCCGATCCCTTCGAGGATGGCACGGTAGATATGGGCGCGGGTATGCACGGCACCGAAGCCTATCATGGAGCCCTTGGCGAACTTGTTATAGACCATGGGTGACCAGTAGGGCTGCAGGACAAGTCCCATGGAGCCGGGTGGTATGGTGCGGATGACCTCGTCAAAGATCACCTCGGGCGCAACACCTCGCTTCTGAGCTTCAACGGCCTCCCTGGCCCCGAACTCCTGCTTGAACCAGGTCACCATCCAGAAGCCCCGGTGGATGAACATCTCGATGTCCCATGCATTGGGAATGGCAGCGGGCCAGGTGAAGAACCTCATGCCCTTGTCGTTGATGTATTTCCTCGTGAGCACATGCATGGCCGTGGCCGTTCCGAAGCTGATCTCCGCAATGGATGGCTCGATGGCGCCGGCTCCCAAGAGCTCGCTCTGCTTGTCTCCGGCGCCTACCACCACGGGCAGACCCTCGGGCATTCCTGATTCTTCCGATGCCTTCCTCGTGATCCGGCCGAGGATCTCATCGGGCCGGAAGAGCTGCACGCAGTGTCCTTTTTCAATGCCGAGCGGCGTATATGCCAGATTCAGCGAATGCCACCTGAGCTTATTGTACTCGAACGGCCAGATGCCGGTGACCATGCCCGAGGAGTCGTGGAACTCGCCCGTGAGCTTGCGCACAAAGAAGCCTGAGGCCTGGACGAACTTGTGGGTCTTCTTGTATATCTCGGGCTCGTTCCTATTGATCCACAGGAAGATGGAGTGCTTCTGGGCATACTTGATGGCATTCAGCAGACCTGCCGCGCTGAAGAGCGCTGTTCCTATTGCGCCAAGGGGGGGCGGGTCGGCAACGGAACGCTGGTCGAGCCAGATGATGGCGGGCCTCAGCGCATTGCCGTCCTTGTCCATCGGGATGACCGTACCGCGCTGGGTGGTGATGCCCACGCCTGCGATTCCGGCCTTGTCGATGGTGATCTTTTTCATGAGGCCGTTCGTCACCATGCAAAGCTTTTCCCAGTAGTCCTCGATACTCTGCTCGGCCCAGCCCGGATGCAACGAGAAGTAAGGCTCGAAGGACCTCTGCTCGATGGCGAGCTCCTTACCCTCGATGTCGAAGAGGACGGCCCTGATGCTCTGTGTGCCGGAATCGATGGCGATGATATAACGCTTATCAGACATAGTACCCCCTTAAGAAATCATGACATGCGGGCACAAACGTATCCGTTTAGCTCATAATCTGTTTATCATACAAACATGCATAGCAAAAGCATGGAATGGAATCGCGGCTAAAGCCACGCCTACATCATGCAGCATATTATGGAGATGTAGGAGCGCCTTCAGGCGCGACCCGTCCGGGGTGTCGCGGCTAAAGCCGCTCCTACAATTCCTCGATGGGTCTGATATGCTCGGCGATCATGTCCTTCTCGACAACCTCCATAAACTCATCGCCAAGCACCGTGCTTGCAGAGACCACCTGATTCCAGAAGGCAATGCGTTCGCAATCGTGCTTCCAAAACTTTCTGAAATCTTCACGAGAGGGGATCTTGCCGCCCGGAAGCCTTTCGACAAAGGCCTTGCCCGGGCAGAGCAGCACGACATTCTCAAGATCTTTCGCATCAGGCCTTCTCCATGGGAGCATCTTGTCAAACCACCCCGGTGTGATGCGTTCCATGTAGTGGGGGAAGAGCACGAGTTTCGAGCTGTGGAAGGGAATGGCAATATGGTAGTCGATAATACCTGCATCACGGTACATGCCGGGCTGTGCGCCGGGGATGTCTTTAATGCCCTCCATGATCACGGGCATGGAGCCCGAGGCCATGACGGCCTGCCTCACATTCTCATGGACAAGCTTCACCTGCCTTATAGGGAAGCCGTCCATAGAGAAATAAGGCGGGATGTCCCTTCCATCATAGAAGAGCGTCCGGGAAAAGAAGGGCCTTAAAAGCCTCCTGTTCACAAGGTTCAGGATTCCCGCCATCACCATGGATAAGACCACCGTATACTTTCGTTCCATAGATCCCGGCCAGGAGCACCTGGTGGCCAATATATTGAGCCTTGCATAGGGGTGATGGAGAACGGTTTCAATGCCGGCATCATCGAGGTATGCATCGAGGATCTTCCCGATCTCTGCGCTGACCATCCGCGCCGTAGGTACGGTCGTGTAGGTCTGGCGGAGGTAGGCCTTAAGAAACATCTCATAGGCATCCATACCCTGGGCCAGGGCTGCAAACCGCCACGAACCCACTGAAGATCCGATGAGGTGGACCGGGCTTGTACGCTCCAGAAGCCAGGATGTGAAGATCGCCCTGTCGAGCCCGCACAGCACAAGCCACTTGGGACCGCCCGCAGCACCTGCAACCACCTCTACCATGTCGGGCCTGAGCCCTTCATCACAGATAAGCTCTATTGCTTTTTTGCCGGCATAGACAGAAAGGTATTTCATGCCTGTATCCGCGCCTGATCGAGGACTAAAGGGTCTTCCTCGTCAATGATCTTAATAATGGGCGCGTTCATCCGCTCCTTCTGGGCCAGGTAGAATTTCCGGTTCTTCTTGAGGGACTTGGCAAAGGCCATAACTGCAGGCATGAGCTCATCAATGGGGTACGACTTCACTACGATATGGTGTTCTTCGCACTGGCTGCCGGTAAGCCTCGTACCTAAATAATAGAGCTCATCGAGCTTGTAGGCGGGAATGGCCTTCTTAACCATGGCCACCATGCCAGGCCAGAAGGGGATGCCAAGGTCCACCTCGGGGAAACAGAAGAAACCCCTGTCGGAGCGCATGAACCGGAAGTCGAAACAGCAGGTCATGATGGCCCCGCCGGCAAATGCGTGCCCGGTGATGGCTGCAATGGTGGGCATGGGATAGAGGAGTATCCTGCGAAGGAGACGGTTAAAGGCGTAGCAGAAATCTTTGATGGCCGGTGCGTCCCCTGCCTGGGCAATGGGTCTGAGCCAGTCAAGATCGATCCCATTACAAAATATCTTGTCGTGGGCGGACTTCACAACCAGTGCATCCACCCCGGTGTTCTGCTCGATGTCATCCATGGCATGAAGAAAATCATGTATGAATGTCATGTTGAACCTGTTCTCGCCGCTGCTCATGGTGAGAACGGCAACACTACCATCAAGGGCATATTCGATTAACGGCATGGCACAACGCCTCCTTGAGTCATGAAAATGCGTTATTCATTATACATGGCCGAGCCCGGAAAACCAAGGGCAACATGGGACAGGCAATACCCTCCTTTTTATTTTGCGTAGCCATGTGGAATCTGGTAGCCTGGCGCGATCCGCATCGGATATGAAAGGGGCCGGGTAATGCTCATCAACAAAACCGCCCAGCAGGGCGATACCGTGAAGATTCACTACCGGGGCAGATTGGAAGACGGGTTTGAGTTCGATACATCCATCGGCGGGGAGCCACTCATCTTTACAATCGGTTCCGGCGAGGTCATCCAGGGGTTTGAAGCCGCAGCCACGGGCATGGCCGTGGGCGAGCTCAAAACCTTCACCGTAGCCCCTGAGCATGCCTACGGACCTCACCGGGAAGAGCTTGTCGTGGAGATGCCGTTGGAATATTTTCCCGAAGACATCGTCCCAGAGGAGGGAATGCAGCTTAAACTGGTGGATGAAAACGGTGATGAGATCCCTGTGGTGGTTGTCGGCGTGGAGAAGGAATCGGTCACGCTGGATGCCAATCATCCCCTTGCAGGCAAGGCGCTCACCTTTGATATCGAGGTTCTGGACATCAACTAGCGGATGCCGAAGTGCTCGATGAGCGCAAGGCTCATCCAGGGACAGTAGGTTATCACAAGTAGCGCAATGATCATAATAATGATGAACGGCAGGCACGACCGGTAGAGCTTTGTCACGGGCT